>Ga0272448_1000383_pt1 | contig 68400 bp, 41 predicted proteins | sample YNPCB0191_FD_202220 | JGI IMG/M metagenome (GOLD analysis project Ga0272448, IMG submission 202220) | Hot spring sediment microbial communities from Yellowstone National Park, WY, United States - YNP-CB-019-1 | ecosystem: Environmental > Aquatic > Thermal springs > Hot (42-90C) > Sediment...
CGTCCATCGGACGAAGCGTGAGGGGAGATCCTTTGGGCATCCGACCGCCTCCTGCAATCCAGATGCCGTATTATCTCACCACCGATACACAAATAGGAAACGGGCTCATGACAAATGACCCACTAGTTGCGGCTGCCATGACGCTCTATATTTTCTATAAACTGGTCGAAAACGGCTATTTCGTCCGTATCGCGAAGAAGCCATCAAACCCTTCACTCGCTGCCGCGCTCACCGGAGTGATGGTGCTCATTCTGCGGCCAATACTCAAACGCTACCTTGTTGATCAGCAGGTGGTTGTCATGGTGATAACGGCGTTGTTGTTCTTTCTCTCATTGGTCTTTTTGCTTGGCATGCATACGTTTTTGAAATATCATTTGATGCGAAAGTTTGGGTATAACGGGTGCCTGTATCGAATGCCAGGTTAACCAGGTTCACACACGCCATGTTGTCGGACAAGACATTTTCATCGCAGGAGAGCCAATGTTTTCAATCATCGTCACACTATGCAAACTCATTGCACGCTTGTTCAATAAGAACGCATCTCGCCAAACCGAACCAGCCCGGCCCGCCCCGGTGGCTGCCGCTCGACCGTCCAGAGCCGCAGTGGTGGCATTAATGGACCGGCTGGAGCAGTTGGGCTTTTACCGGTATGTGCCAGCCGGGCAGGTGGCGGCGTGTAAATCTAAAGATGTGAACGCCTCCTCTCCCTTCACGAGCGAGTCAAGTCGAGTGTACCTTGCCGATGCCGAGGATCTGGCGGAAGGCGGCGTGCAAGGATTTCTCATGGAACTCCGCCCGTTTCTGCACCGCCTCGGCGTGAAGATCACTGCCGTCTCGCAGCAGTTTGATGCCGAGAGGGATTACGTCGTCAGCGTAAACGGCACCTCCCATCTCATCTATTCAGCACAACAGGCCGAATCATGGGAAAGCTGGGAACAGGCTTCTCGCCAGGCGTTCACCATCGTCAACCGCCTGCTGGAACAGGCAGGATCGGCAGAGCGACTCTATCGCCTGTATGGTGGAAATGATTGCCAAGCAGTGCTGCTGACACCGGAGATGTATGCGGTGATCAAGGAAAGCGGGCTGGTGGATCAAGGGGAAATGCCGGAATCGGTGTGAATGTAAGGTGGCCGAACGCTATCGAATGACCAGCCTTTCAGGCTTCGCCGGGTGGGAGTATGCTGCCGTGTGCATATATACACCCGGAGCGCGATGGGCATCGGCTTCCATACAGTGCTAGAGATGCTACCAGTTCCCTATAACCACAAATTCACCAACCCCGCCCCATCCGCCCCCTGCACCACCTCATCGCCGATACGGCCCAGCGCATGCCCATCTGCCCCAAGCTCCCAGAACTGCCCGCGCAGGAAGGCGGTGAGGCCTGCCCTGGCGCCGGAGGTCGGCAGGCGTCCGGGCAGCGCGTATTTGTACCAGGCGTCGCCTTCGCTGAGGCGGTGGATGTCCTGTGGGTCGACATCAGCCGGCGTGGGGGCGCCGTCGTAGCCGGGCCAGGATTGCGTCCATGGTCGCGTGGCGTAGGCGGGCACGGCGATCAGCTCGACGCCCAGTGCTTTGAGTCGCGCATAGCTGGCCGGGTACCAGGCGTCGGCGCAGAGGAGGATGCCCAGGCGGCCGGCGGGGGTGTCGAAGGCGGGCAACTCCTCGATGGGCGCGCCGTGCAGGAAGGGGTGTTCATCGCCGGTGAGGAAGCTTTTCGCGACCAGCCCCTGCACGCGGCCATCCGGCGCGAAACAGGCGGAGACGTTGCGCAGCGGGCCGGAGGCGCACGTCACGACGCCGTCCGCCATGTGTGGCGCGGGGAGGATGATGGAGCCGGCGACAACGGTGCACTGGTACTGCCGGGCCAGGCGGGCGAAGGTGGCCGTGTAGCAGGCGGCCATCGCCGGCGCCTTCAGGCGGAAGAGCGCGGCGCGCGCGCGGTCTGGCTCCCGGGCGGCGCACAGGGCCGCGAGGAAGCGCGGCAGGTGACGCAGCGCCATCGCCCGCATCGCCTGCCGGATGGTCGGCGCGCCGTAGACGCTCGCCGGTTCCCCCATCACCACCAGCCAGGCGCCAAGATACTCCGGGAAGACGGCCACCGTACGCGCGTTGAGCCACCCCCGCCGCTGCGCGCCCGCCAGGCAGCCATCCAGCACCGCCGCCCAGCGCGCCGGCAAGGCGTAATCGGCGGGACGCAGCTCCGGCTGCACCGCGAGCAGGTTCCCCTTGCCCCGGTCCGTGCCGAACTCGATTGTGGATGCAGAAGGCATGGAGTAGTTATTATAAACCACAAAGACCGGTCTGGGGACTGCCCCCGCGGCAGAGCCTGGCAGATGTCACACGACCAGGGTTGCGGTTGGCACTCCGGTATGAACAAGAGCGCCTGGTCAGGGCTGTCCCCGCGTATGCAACCAGTCAGATTCCTATCCAAGATACGAGCACCATCTTCTCGACCATCATCTGAAATTGCTATACTATGCTGGTTCTACTTCCTTCCCTGGAGCGTACTGACTTTGTCGAATCTAGCCTTGACCGGCGTCTGTACTCTGGTGACGCCTTCCCCGGTACTAAATGCCACATTTCGTTGTGCCAAAGATAATATCTCGCGCTGCATGCGTTATTATTCGCTGGGCTGGGGCATGAGCAATGCGCCGCATGCCTATACCATCGTCGTGGGCCGGGATACCGGGTGGATGTGCCTGGGCATCGACTATGTCGCTCCCTGGTTCGCCGCGGAGGCGCTGAAGGTGTTTCGCGACCGGCAGAAACCCAATGGGCAGATCCTCGAATACGTGGACATGGAGTCCGGCGCTGTCGATGATTACGGGCTGAATCTGGCTGATAACACCCCGCTGTACGCTTGGGCGGTCAATCAGCACTGGCAGCACTTCGCGGAGGAGGGGTTCTACACAGCCTTCCTTCCGTCGATGCAGCGAGCGGGCGCCTACCTGCTGGATGCCATCGGTCCGGATGACCTGCTCACCAGTATCCCAAACGGCACGGGGATGTACGGCATCACCTCCTGGCGGAATATTATCGATGGGGCGGTCATCGCCGGGCAGGTGACGGAGATCAACGCACTGGCCGTGCTGGGCTTGCGGCAGATCGCCGCCTTTACCGGCGAGTCGCATTTCGCCACTGCCGCGGAGCGCATCACCCACGCCATCAATGCTCACCTGTGGGAAGAGACGCACTACCTGCTCTGCCGCTCCGGGGAGGCGCGCAACGCGCAATGCACCGGCGATCAAGTCTTCCCACTGCTCGCCGGCGTGGCCCCGCGTGAGCGGCATCTGGCACTGCTGGACCGGCTCTGGCAGGCGGACTTCCGCTCAGAGCGTGGTCTGCGCACCGTGCCAACCATCGACCCCGCCTATTCCCCCACCGCACACTTCGGTCTGGTGGGCGGCAGTTGGCCGAACCTGACGCTGTGGTATGCCGCCGTCGCCGCCGAGTACGGCCCCGACCGCGCTCTCGCCGCGCTGGAGATGGTCGGCTATCCCGTCATCACCGAGCAGGATGCCGCGATGAACATCCACCCGGGCGAATTCCCGGAGTGGTTCCACGGTGAAAGCGGCGAGAACCTGGGCATGCATCTCTCCCCCTGGGTCGCTCCCACCTTCATCTGGGCTCTCCTCGAAGGCCTGCTCGGCCTTACCTGGGCGCACGGCACCCCGCACTTCGCCCCGCACTGGCCCGATGGCTGGGATGAAGTGACCATCACCCGCCTGCCGACCGGCATGGGGGAAGTCGATGTGCATCTGACGCCGGCAGCATGCGAAATTCACCCGCATGCTGCGCCGGTAATGCCGGTGTAGGAAGCGTGCATACACGGGGACAGCCCTCACCAGGCACGGGTGACCGCACGAATACCAGCGCATTTCCGGCTGTCGGGCATGATTGCGGGCTTTGCCGCGGCGGCAGTCCTCAACCGGCTCGAAATTTGCGCCCATCTCCCCACAACCCGCAAGGAAAGTGCCGGGCCAGCCGTGCAGATGGCGGGGAACGGTTGTATATTTGAGATAAGCGGATGAAGCACTGAATCATGGCGGCAAGGAGGTCGCACAATGAATCAATTACGCGTATCTTGGGTTGTTTCCCTGGCGTTGGCCGTGGGGCTGTGCTGCGCGCAGGGCAGCCTGGCAGCAGGTCGGTCCGGGGGCGGCGCGGCAGGTCATGGGCAGCGGGGGGGATCTTCCGGCTCCTGGCATCAATCGCCTGGACGCCAATATGCCCCACAACCGAGCTCCCGGGGCGGGAGCGGCGGCTGGTGGAACAGCGGGCGAGGCGGCGGGGCGTCGCATTATACGCCCTCTCGACCGGGCGGCACCGGCTATCGCCGCTGGGATGGCAATGGTTCCTCATATCATCCGTCCAGCCCGACGAATCGCTCCTGGGACAACCACGGGAATAATCGCCCGAATACGGGGTGGCGCAATGGGCGCCCCGGTGAAGATCACACCCCCCGCAATAGCGGCGGAACCGATTGGCGCGGCAACGGGCGATGGGGGGATACCCAGCGGCATGATGGCGGGCGCCCGAACTGGGGCGGCACCAATGACCGCTCCCGCTGGGGAGGTTCCGACAACCACCAACGCTGGGGTGGCTCCAATGATCGCTCCCGCGAGCCCTGGTATCACTCCGGCGGTCGAGATCACCGCTGGACGGGAGGCAATGACAACAACACCCACGACCGCTCAGGCGGCCACAACAATGGCGGCAGCTGGCAGCATGACGGTGGGCACACCGGCGCAAACACGCGCGACCATCGAAATGGCGGCAGCGAAGATGATGGGCGGCGCTATGCGTAAGGTTTGGTGACGATCACCACGCTGATCTGACCTCTTGCGAACGCGGGGACAGGTCGGGGACTGCCCCCGCGGTAATGCGTGGCCAATGTCACGTGGCAAGGGAAATGATTGGCACACCGGTATAAGCAAAGAGGCCCGGTCTGGGCTGTCCCCGCGTAATTTTGACCGGCTGCATACGCGGGGACAGCCCGGACCGGGCGCTGGTAACAGCCCGGATACCATTCCGCTACGTGCTACTGGTCACGTTAACGCGCTCTGCCGCGGGGGCAGTCCCCAAACAAGTGCATGATCTCAGGGCAGGCAGCAGGAAAACCCCTTCCTCCGGCGAACAACGTTTTTATGCTTTCTCTTGTTGATTCCGCGGCCGTCCTGGGCATTGATGCCTACACTGTGCAGGTGGAGGTGGATACCGCGCCGGGCGATCCGCATTTTATCATTGTCGGTCTGCCGGACACCGCCGTGCGGGAGGCGGGGGAGCGGGTGAAGGCGGCGATTCGCAACTCGCAGTTCAAGTTTCCCCCCAACGTGCGGCTCATCGTGAACCTCGCGCCGGCGGACGTGCGCAAGGAAGGGCCAGGCTTCGACCTGCCCATCGCGCTGGGCATCCTCATGGCCTCGGGGCAGATTGAGCGGGAGGACGTGAGCCGCTTCGTGGTGGTGGGCGAGCTGTCGCTGGACGGCTCGGTGCGCGCCGTCTCCGGCGTGCTGCCCATCGCCCTCACCGCGAAGGCAGAGGGGAAGACGGCCATCATCGTGCCGCGCGAGAACGCCCCGGAGGCCGCGGTGGTGGAGGGGATGGAGGTCTACCCGGTGGAGTCGCTGGCCGACACCGCCGCCATCTTCCTCGACCGCAGCTATCGCAACCCCTATACCAGCCAGGTCGAATGGAAACCGGAGCAGCTCGACTTCGACATCGACCTCTCCGAAGTGAAGGGCCAGGAGCATGTGAAGCGGGCGCTGGAGGTGGCGGCAGCGGGTGGGCACAATATGTTAATGATTGGTCCGCCAGGCAGTGGAAAGACTTTAATTGCCCGGCGCCTGCCGACCATTCTGCCGCCGCTCTCGCTGGACGAAGCGCTGGAGATCACCAAGGTCTACTCCATCGCCGGCATGATGCCGGACAACTGCGGGCTGGTGCGCCACCGCCCCTTCCGCGCGCCGCACCACACCATCAGCAGCGCCGGGCTGGTGGGCGGCGGCAGCATCCCGCGCCCGGGCGAGATCAGCCTGGCGCACCACGGCGTGCTCTTCCTCGACGAGTTCCCCGAGTTCGACCGCCGCGTGCTGGAAGTGCTGCGCCAACCGCTGGAGGACGGCGTGGTCACCATCTCCCGCGCCGCGGCGAATCTGAGCTATCCGGCACGCCTGCAGCTCATCGCCAGCATGAACCCCTGCCCGTGCGGCTACCTTGGCGACATGGCCCGCGCCTGCACCTGCTCGCAGGCGGCGGTGGCGAAATACCAGACGCGCATCAGCGGCCCCATCCTCGACCGGCTCGACATCCACATCGAGGTGCCGCGCCTGCGCCAGGACGAGTTGCTCTCCACCCGCCCCAGCGAGTCCTCTGCCGCCATCCGCGAGCGCGTCAACCGCGCCCGCGCCATCCAGGCCCAGCGCTTCGCCGGCACCCCCATCCTCAACAACGCCCAGATGCGCCCCAAAGACATGCGCGCCTGCTGCCCATTATCAGATGATGTGCAATCGCTGTTGCGTACGGCGATTGATCAATTGCACCTGTCAGCGCGAGCGTATGACCGTATATTGAAGCTGTCGCGCACCATCGCCGACCTGGACGGCGCGGAGCATATCGGGATTGCGCACCTGGCGGAGGCGGTGCAGTATCGGAATTTGGATCGAGGGAAGATGCGGGTGTAGAAGAAAAGGGTTGAAAAGAAAAACCCCGGAACCATCACCGGCTCAAAGGCCGGGAGAGGATCGCCAGGGGACTGCAACCGTAGTATACTCTATCCTTGTGGTTGTGGGAAGCTGTGCGTATGCGCATTCCTGTGTAGAATAAGGTACGTTGTTGATCTCGTCAGCAGGAGCTTGCCATGGATATTACCGATCTGCTAAAGAAATTCGAAGCGCTTCCCCTGCAGCAGCAGGAGGAAGTCGTCGATTTCGTCGACTTCCTCGCCTCTCGCTATTCGGCACAACCAAGGCAACGGCAGTCGGCCATGGGGAAGTACGCCGGTATGGGAACCAGCAGCGACGAGTATGCCCGGCGCAAAGACGAAGAGATTGAGCGCGTAGATCGGAAGCGGTAAGTATTATCGCATGTCTAAACGAATGAAACACAGCAATACCCCACGCCGCCTGCGCATGAACCAGCAGCAGCGCTTGCAGGCAGCAAAACATTGGATTCCCACCTACACCGGGAAAAATCTCGTGCAGGGGTATCGGCACTGGTTCGGCACCAGCATGCTCTGTGCCGCGCTGGAGCTGCAGCAGTTGGGTGTGGCGGTCGCGGATGATTATATCGCCCGACTGCACAAGAGCGAAGACTCCATCGCCGCTGCACACCGGAAGAAGCGCGAACAACGCGCACTCGCGGAACACTTCGACCCCGATTCCGATGACACCTTTGCCTATATCGCCGGGTATACGTCCTGGGGGTTCCCGTATGGCGTCACCTGGGAAGAGATGGGTGAGACTCCACCCTGGTTGAAAGAGGAGGCGGTGGAACAGCACCGGGATTTCGATCTATTCGATCCATTCATAGAGGGATAATGCAAAGCTGCTCAAGGATATCCAGCAAGGCGGCGCGGTCACGCGGCAGCACGGTATATCTCCTCGGCAGTTGATAGAATCTCCCGGCGTCGAATCGGATTATGACTCTGTTCGATCCAGCTTCGCTCCAACAAATCGACTTCTCGCCCGAACATGTCTTCTAATTCATTCGCGACATGCGCCAGGTCGAATAGCGACATATTCTCTTCGACCGCAGGATCAAACACGACCAGCACATCGATATCGCTGTCTGGGCGAAAATCCTCCCGCAGCACCGATCCAAACAAGGCTAACGAGGTGATATGCCACTTAGTGCAGAATGCGCGCAGTTGCTCATGATCTATCGGGATATGAATCCGCATGCAGCAATTATTCCCTGAAAACGGCAAAACTCCTGCCTGCTTGGAGATGGTGTTTGCACGGCAAAGCAGGCATTTGCCTATAAGTGTCAAATACTACCCAATACACCATGAGCGTTCGGTCGTATGCAATATGCGGATTTTCGGCCGTCCGGTTCGGGACTGATAGGAGGGCTCAATCCATGTTGCTCAAACTCGCCTTTGTCATCCTGGCGCTGCTGCTCTGTGCGCTGCTCGGCGCCGCCGAAGGGCAGGCTGGCGTGCAGCGGGAGTGTGTGCTGGATAAGGTGGCGCATGTGCAGCCGGAGCTTGTGGATGTGCCTGCCGTGCCGCCGTTGTGCGGGCAGTTGCCGGGGGTGAAAACGCGGCGGATTGCGGTGAATGGGGCGCGGTTGTATGTCGAGGAAGAGGGGCAGGGGTTGCCCATCGTGCTGCTGCATGGCGGGCCGGAGAGTACGCACCAGTATTTCCACCCGGCGTGCGCGCGGCTGGCGCAGTTTGCCCGCGTGATTTATTACGACCGGCGCGGGTGCGGGGAGTCCAGCTACACGCCGGGTGCCGACGGCTACACGGTCGACGAAGCGGTGAATGACCTGGAGGGATTGCGCAAAGCCTTGAAGATCGACCGCTGGGTGGTGCTCGGGCATTCGTTCGGCGGGTTCCTCGCGCAGTGTTATGCGGTGAAATACCCGGACCACCTCGCCGGCCTCATCCTGGTGGGCGCGCAACCGCCGTTCTCCATCGAGGAACAGCTTCAGCCTTCCCGGCAGGGTCTGTTCATCACCCCGGAGGAGCGGCAGCGCATCCACGCGATCTGGGAAACGCCCGGCATCTCGCTGGCCAAGCGGGTCTACAATAGCTGGCTCAATGGGGATTGGAAACGGCAGAACTTCTATAAGCCCACCGGCGACGAGATGGCGCGCATCGCGCAGTACCGGATCGACGAGGGCTACGGGAATCATCTCTGCTATTGCCAGGCGCTCTATCATCTCGACGGCGCCTTTACGCACTGTCCCCTGCCGACTCTGCTGATGGAAGGCGAGTGGGACCTCACCTGGAACACGGACAAGCCGGCAAAGATGCAGCAGTTGCTGCCGAAGGCGCAGATGATCACCTTCGCCCGCTCCGCCCACGCGCCGTTCGATGACGAGCCGGAGCAATTCACCCGGGCCGTGCGGGAGTTTGTCAGTCACCTCCCCAGTGTGCCGCACACCGAGCTGACGCAATGGAAGCGGGCATTGCGCACAATGAAGCTCTACGCGCAGCCGGCGGAGTTCCTGACTGCGAATGACGACTGCCTGAAGAAGTGCCGGGGCCTGGCCGACCAGTACTCCGCGAGCTGGCTGGCCACGCCGCATGACCCCTTTGACCTGATCTTTACCGCATCCGGCCTCTACAGCGCCAAACGGTACACCGACGCCCTGGCAGTCTACAGCGCCATCAAGCCGGAGCAGGATGCCTACGTCTGCGCGCTGGTGTGGCGCGGCCACCTCCTCGACCTTCTCCACCGGCGCAGCGAGGCTCTCGCCTGCTATCGCCAGGCATTACAGTTGTATCCCGACGGCTATTCCTGGCAGATGGGGCAGTACTATATCGTCATCGACCGGCAATGGATCGCGTCGCGCCTCAATAAGCCGTTCAAGGTCGGCATGCGGAATATGCCGTTGTGACCGGGTACGGGGGCTGCCCCCACGATGATTTGACCGGTTGCATTCGCGCGGGGGCAGTCCCCAACCTGTTGCAGGCGGCGCTACGCCTCGACCCGTTCCTCAACCTCCTGCACGCTCATGCTGATGGCGAGGTCATCATCGATGAGGTCTAGTTGGAGGTCCTGGATTAGCCAGCGCTCACCGGCGAACTGCTCATCTTTGCGTTTGACGAGGATGTCCAGGTAGCCCCGCATGGCGAACCGCATGTCGGGCTCAAATTCCTGCAGTAACTCGGCCAGCATCCGCGGGCGCAGGTCGGGGGGGAAGAGGCTGAGGTTCCAGCCCATCTGCGCTGCCGTATAGAGCATCTGCATCTGCTCCAGGTCTTCATTCCCCTTGATGGTCGGCTCCACAAAGCGCTCAAACACTTCGAAAAAGCGGTCCATATTCTCCTGCGGTGCCTCTGCACGCGCCTTCACGTTCTCTTTCCTTGCCACGAATTATCTCCTGTGAAAATTAGGTGACAGGTAAGATTCGTCACCAGAGGGGGGAAACTCCTTCTTGTGGGATAAGTACGGGGACTGCCCCCGCGGCAGAGCCTGTGATAAACGAGAGAAAAAGGATGCGATTGGCACCCCGGCATGTACAAGAGTACCCGGTCTGGGCTGTCCCCGCGTATATCTGACCGGTTGCAACAACGCGGGGACAGGTACGGGGACTGCCCCCGCGGCAGAGCACGGTTGAGGGAGAGAGGAGAAGTTAACGACTGGCACCCCGGCATGTACAAGAGTGCCCAGTCTGGGCTGTCCCCGCGTATATGTGACCGGTTGCAACAACGCGGGGACAGCCCAGACCGAGCGCCGGTCACAGCACGAATGCCAACGGCACACCCGGCTTCCAGTAACCGTCGCGAGCGCTGCCGCGGGGGCAGTCCCCAGTATCTGACCGGTTGCAACAACGCGGGGACAGCCCAGACCGAGCGCTGGTCACAGCACGAATGCCAACGGCACTACCGGTGACCAGTAACCGTCGCGAGCGCCGGTGGTGTCGCGGCCCCAGCAGAGGACGACGGGGCCGATGGCGGCCACGCGGTCGAGGTGGGGGAGCGTCTCGCTGTGCCACTCGCCTTCATAGCCGAAGCCGATGGGGCGGTAGACGCTGAGGCCGTGCCCACCGTCGCGGGTCACTTCCACGGCGACCAGGCGCCATTGCCCATCGCCGTGCAGGTCCGCATCAAGCGCATGGCAGTTCTCCTCCTGGTCATCAGCCAAACACCGTCACCACGGCATGGCGCACCTGGCCCAGGAAGTGGCCGTTCCAGGTGATGCGCAGGGGGATGACGTAGGGGCCGGGGGCGGCGTCGAGCGGGATGTGGAGGTAGCACTGCGCGTGGCCCTCCGCGCCGGCGGGGAGAGTGCAGACGGTGAGGCTGTACGGGTCCAGCGCCCAGCCGGCAGGCACCACGGGCTCGGCAGCGGCCAGGCGCTCGTGCGGGGCGTGGTTGTGAAAGCGCACGTCCAGGCGGATGGTGGCGCCGGCGCCGGCGTCCTGCTGGTAGGGGTAGGCGGCGATCCAGCCTTCGTCCAGGCCGAAGTTCGGGTGCTCCCAGGGGAGCATCTCGCGCAGCAGGGCGGCGCGCTGCCGCAGCCCGGCCTCCTTCTCCGCCCATTGCGCCGGCGTCCAGCGGAACGGCTGCTGGCCGTGCGCATCGTAGATCAACTCCGGCTGCATCTCGCGCAGGCGGCGCAGGCAGCGGAAAAAGCCTTCGTCCTCCCCGAGCAGGTTGCGGTTCGGCGGGCAGTAATCGGCCAGCCACAGCCCGGGGCCGAAGCTGTCGCCGGCGAAGAGCACGCGCCGCCCATGGCCCTCCACCAGCAGCGCGTCGTGGTAGAGCGTCTGCGAGGGGAAGTGGTAGCTGGTCAGCGTGAACTCGCGCCACTGCCACGTCTCGCCGTCCGCCACGGGTCGCGTCAGCGGCACCGCGCGGTGCGAGATGCAGGGCAGGCGGTAGCGCGACGGGTGGCGCAGCACATCCGCCAGGTGCGCATCGGCGATCACTTCCATCTCCGGGTAATAGAAATGCAGGTGCCCGAGGCCCCACACATGGTCGCAGTGGTAGTGGGTGATGTAGGCCGCGTCGATCCCGCGGATGGCGCCTTCCGACCGCATCTTGAGCAGCGCCCACACCACCGTGTCGTCGCCGCAGTCCACCAGTAGGGCGTCGCCGCTCTCCGATGTGACCAGCAGCGAGGTGGTGTCCCCCACGTGCTGCACGAAATCGACCGAGTCGGCGCGCATGCTCTCATCGCCATGGCCGGTCACGGCGTAGGTCTGCTGCACCGCGTGCAGGCGGTCCAGCGTCAACGCGATGGCCGCCGCCGGGTCGCGCATGATCTCCCCGTGTGACGGCACCAGCACCGCCGCGCCGCAGTCGCGCAAGGCGCCCAGGCTGGCCTCCAGCGCGTTCGGTTCCCCGCGGAAGCCGTGCACATCCAGATAGTCGGACTGGAACGGGTAAAGCTCATAGAACTGCCCGGGGCCGTAGAGGTAGTCGCCGGAGAAGCACACCGGCGCCGCGCCTTCCAGCAGGTAAGCCACCGCGCCGTGCAGCGGCCCGGGCAGGCCGACCACGCGAATGCGATAGCCTTCCCATTCAATAACCTCGCCATCATCCACCGCGCGCGTCACCGGCAGCGGCGCTACCGGCACCTGCGGCACCGGTTGAAACTGCATGATGTCATAGCGCTGCTTCCACTGCGCCCAATAAGCCTCCGGCTGTGCGAAGAGCTCCTGCCCCGCGGCCGCCACCACCAGCCCGGCCCCCCGCGCCGCCCAGGCATACGCCCCCGCCACATTCGGCCGCCGCGGCTGCGTGCAGCAGATAAGCTCCACCTGCGTGATGCCCAGCGCTGCCAGCCGTTCCGGTGTCACCGTCTCGCAGCAGTCAAACAACAACGCCTTCGTCCCCGCGCGCAACACCCCGGTCTGTACCGCCCCGGAGAGGATGAACAGGTTATCCATCAATTGTACGTCGCACATGCCGCCCATTATACACCACGAAGACCCAAGGGACACAAAGAATCTCTTCGTGTTCTTCGTGTCTTTGTGGTTCATTCATAAAGCCGATACTCCTGGGTGACGTCCCCCTTTCCCCCATAGCGGAAAACCGCTATCATGAGATTGGAGAGGAGAACGGCGTATGCGTGGTATGCTGGTGGTGCTGGTGCTGGTGGCGGGTTGCCTGGCGGGATTAGCGGCGAGCGGGGGGTTGCGCTTGCCGGCGGTGATTGGCGACAATATGGTGGTGCAGCGCGGCACCCGGGTGCCGATCTGGGGCTGGGCGACGCCGGGGGAACGGGTCGTGGTCCGGATCGCCGGGCAGCAGGCGACGGCCAAAACCGGCGCGGACGGCGCCTGGCAGGTGAGGCTGCGCCCGCTGAACGCCGCCGGGCCGTATGAGATGACGGTGAGCGGGGCGACGGCCACGTTGACTGTGAAGAATATCCTCGCCGGCGAGGTCTGGCTCTGCTCCGGGCAGTCCAATATGCAGATGGCCACCTATGCGGCACAGAACGCCGCGCAGGAGATCGCCGCGGCGAATTACCCGCAAATGCGCCTCTTCGTCACCGGCTATGCCGCGGTGGATACCCCGCAGCAGGACTGCACGGGGCAGTGGGTGGTATGTTCGCCGCAGACGGTCGCTGGTTTCTCCGCTGTCGCGTATTTCTTCGGGCGCGCCCTGCACCAGGAACTGCATGCACCGGTGGGGCTGATCCTCTCCGCGGTCGGCGGCACGCCGGCGGAGTCGTGGACCAGCGAGCGCGGGCTGCTCTCCCGGCCCGAGTTGCAGTACCTGCTCGAGCGGCGGAACCGCAGCCTGGTCGAGTATCCGGCGGCGAAGAAACAGTATGACGAGGACATGGCGAACCCCGCGCGGCTGAAGGAGCAGGATGCGCAGTGTGAGAAGAACGATGCCGGGTGGGAGGCGCCGTCCTTCGACGATGCCGCCTGGCCGGTGATGGCACAACCGCAGCAGTGGGAAACGTTCGGGCTGCAGATAGACGGCGTGATGTGGGTACGCCGCACGGTACAGATCCCCGACGCCTGGGCCGGCAAGGACCTGCAACTGCACCTCGGGGTGATCGACGACCAGGACGTGACCTATTTCAACGGGGTGAAAGTGGGCCATATGGGCACCGAGACCACCGAGGCCTGGCTCAAGCCGCGCGTCTATACCGTGCCCGGCGCGCTGGTGAAGGCCGGCACGGCGGTACTGGCGGTGCGGGTCACCGATATGGCGGGGGCCGGCGGCATCCTCGGTGGGCCGAAGATGATGTACCTGGCGCCGGCAGGCCAGGAGGCGGCGGCTATCCCGCTGGCCGGTCCGTGGAAATATGCGATCGCGCAGCGGCGCTCTATGCCCGTCCCACCCCTGGGCAATGGGAATAGCTGGCTGCCCACCGGATTATTTAACGGGATGATCGCCCCGCTGGCGCCCTATGCGCTGCGCGGCGTCATCTGGTATCAGGGGGAATCCAACGCGGATCGCGCCTGCCAGTATCGCACGCTCTTCCCCACCATGATCACCGACTGGCGCGCGCACTGGGGCCAGGGGAATGTTCCCTTCCTCTTCGTGCTGCTGGCCAACTATATGACCGCGCCGGAACAGCCGATGGACAACGACTGGGCGGAACTGCGCGAGGCGCAGTTGCAGGCGCTTGCGCTGCTCAACACGGGGATGGCCTCGGCCATCGACATCGGCAATCCCGGCGATATCCACCCGCAGAACAAGCAGGAGGTCGGTCGCCGGCTGGCGCTATGGGCGCTGGCCACCACGTATGGCCGAAAAGGCGAATACACCGGCCCGCTCTACCGCGACGCCACCATCACCGGCAACACCGTGCGCATCCGCTTCACCCATGTCGACAAGGGGCTGGTCGCCCGTGATGGCATACTGCGCCAGTTCGCCATCGCCGGCGCCGACAAAAAGTTCGTCTGGGCCACCGCCGTCATCCACGGCGACACCGTGCTGGTCTCCAGCCCCCAAATCCCCCACCCCGTCGCCGTCCGCTACGCCTGGGCCAGCAATCCGGAAGGCAGCAACCTCTACAACACCGCCGGCCTCCCCGCCGCACCCTTCCGCACGGATGATTGGGCGGGGTTGACGGATGGGCGGTTGTAATTGGGCATCAAGTATTGGCTGCCGGTGCAGCCCGAACGGCTGCCATTCGATAGCCCAGGGCAGCGCCCTGGGGGGTGGGTGGATAGTTCCCCCGCCTCGGATTGAGTGGCAGCCCCACCCTGCAAGGGTGAAATTCGTCAGCCCAGGGCAGCGCCCTGGGGAGGAGGGGGGTGTATATTCCCCCGCTCACCCTGCAAGGGTGAAATCCGTCAGCCCAGGGCAGCGCCCTGGGGGAGGGTGGGGTGCATATTCCCCCGCGTCGGATTTAGTGGCAGAAGCGCATAATGATTGATTGGCGATAACCGGTAGATTCAGTTATAATCAATCAATACCCCGCTCGGTGACCAGCACGGCGGATGCATATAGAAGAGGGCAACCTGTGAGCACGAGCAAAAAGAGCAACGATGGACAGTTCTCGTTTACGTTAACTCCTCTCACCATTAACCGCGGACTATTCGCGGATAATTTCCTTGAAAGTCGTCTGCCGGAAATGCCGGAATGGAAACGTCCGGAAGGTATGAACGAGGCGTATACCGCGGTGCATCGCCTGTATACCGAGAAGGCGAGCGAGTTCGAGCGGTACAACGAAGCGCAGACCGAGTTGAATTTCATTCAACCTGTCCTCGATATTCTCTGGCATGAACAACAACCCCACTATACCTATCAGGTGCAGGTGAATATCCCCAACACCGATGTCCGTCGCCAGCCTGATTATGCCTTCTTCCGCAACGCCACGGATCGCGAGTCCGCCTATCCACGCCTTGGCACGCTGGAATACTGGCGCGATGTGCCTTGCCTGGGCGATGCAAAGCGCTGGTCAGCCAGCCTGGATAAAAGCCGTGATTATGATGAGAATCCCTCCGCACAGATCGTTAATTACCTCTACCGCTCCGGCGTACGCTGGGGCATCCTGACCAATGGGCGTATCTGGCGGCTGTATGAGCGGGAGAAATCCCGCGTAGGCAGCGTGTACTTCGAAGTGAATCTGGAAGAGATCCTGCAAAAAGGCGATAAAGAGGAGTTCAAGTGGTTTTACCTCTTCTTTCGCCGCCTCGCGTTTCTGCCGGTGGGAGAAGCACGACCATTTGTGGAACGGGTCTTCGAAGGCAGCGTTGAGTATGCCGCTACGGTCGGGGAGCGACTGAAGGAATCCGTCTATGAGGCGCTTCGCCTCCTGATGAATGGTTTCTTCGAGTATCGAGCCAATAACCTTGACCGGCGCAACGCTGAGCATGTGAAACTCGTACACGAAAACTGCCTGATTGTACTCTACCGGTTGTTATTCCTGCTCTATGCCGAAGATCGTAACCTGCTGCCGAGAAACGACGAGACATACGCCCACTATAGCCTGTATCGCTTGCAAAAAGATATCAACATCAAGCTGCGTCGGAAGCAACCCTATGCCCCCAACCTGCACCGCTTCTGGGATGAGTTGACTAACCTGTTCAACCTGATCGATATCGGATTCAAAGAGGGAGGGATTCCTGCTTACAACGGTGGATTATTCAACCCGGAGAAACACCCCTATATCGCGCATACGCCGGTAAATGGCATGCCTCGTTGGGATATTGGAGACCATCGACTGGCAGATGTCATCGATATGCTGGCGTATCAGCGTGTACAGTGGAATGTACCCGGTAGCGATGATATCGATTATAACTCGCTAGCCGTCCAGCACCTTGGCAGCATTTATGAAGGATTGCTGGAACTTAAACCACAGGTAGCGGATGAAGCTTTGGTCGAGGTGCTCGAAGGCGGAAGGCAGTTATATAAACCAGCACGTGAAGTGCCGGACCCTCGCTTGGTGCGCGGACAGCCTGCCCATCGCATTGCTGACGGCGAAATATACCTTACGACAAATCGCGGCGAGCGCAAAGCCACCGGGAGTTACTATACGCCGACCTATATTGTGGATTACATCGTGCAGAATACCGTGGGTGTGCTAGCCGATGAAGCGGCGCAAAAGGTCGCCGATTTACACCCGGAAGTCAAAGCAAATGTCGAGCGCCTGCAGACCACCTATAACGCACGGGTGAAGCAATACGGAGCAGCCAGCAATGAGGTAGCGCAAATACGGAAGGCGATAGAAGACGAAAAGCACCGTCTGCTAGAGCCCTACCTGTCTTTGCGCATTCTCGACCCGGCAATGGGCAGCGGACATTTCCTGGTGGGCGCGGCGGATACCCTTAGCATGGCGATGGCCACTGATCCGAATCTGCTAACGCCGGAAGAAACCAACGGGGAAGATCCGCAATCGTATTACAAGCGGTTAGTTGTTGAACACTGCCTCTATGGAGTCGATCTGAACCTATTGGCCGTAGAGTTGGCAAAGCTCTCCTTATGGCTTCATACGGTGTCACGGAATAAGGCTCTCTCATTTCTCGACCACCACCTTCGCTGCGGGAACAGCCTCATTGGGGCACGTTTAGAACAAGATCTAATGAAAGAACCTCCTATTTTCAATGAACGTGGTAAGCGGATAAATGAAGAAAATAATCAATTGGTAATGGGTTTCACAGATGCATTGCAGAGTCGTCATCTTTCTGATTTCCTAAGAATATTAAGGCAAATTGGTGAAATTCAAACCAGAGATGCTGAGAGTGAGCACTTGAAGCAGCATTTATTTTATGGATTAGAGGAAGAACGTAAGAAATTCCGATCTGTAGCCAATTGCTGGCTCGCCCCTTTCTTCGGTATTACAATAACGCCAGAACAGTATCAACTTGCAGCAAGATCGTTAAATGGAACTATTCAAGATTGGCAATCTATATCTGAACAGAAATGGTTTATAGATGCACAGACGATTGCTAATTTGAAGCATTTCTTTCATTGGGAATTAGAATTTCCAGAGATATTCTTTGACACTGATCGATATAAGAATATAGATGAAAGGGGTTTTGATACTATAATTGGTAATCCACCTTATGGTAGTCAATTCACTGATTCTGATGCAAACTTTATTAAAACACGTTTTCCAGACGTTCAATATCGTGCAGAATCATATGTCGCATTCATGTCATTAGCAATTGAGTTGTGCAAACAATTTGCACGGTCTTCAATGATTGTACCTGATAACTGGATGTATTTAGATTTCACAGAAACACTTCGTAAATCTTTTATTGCTCTTGGTGCAGTTGAAAAGGCAATATCGTTACCATCTTCCGTCTTTCATGAAGCAAATGTTGATACGAGTATTTATGTATTCCGTCGATTGCCAACCGGTGATAAACGACCAGATATCAAAGTATATTCTTTTCCAAAGAGAGGAAATGCTGGCCCTATAGTAGATATCGATTGGAGTATTTTACCTGTAGAAGAATGGAAAAGCTGTATACAAACTATCCTCAATCCATTTGCTACACAATCGATGCGTTCAGTCATATCAAAATGTTTGAGAGTATCATCAGAATTGCGTAATATAGCTTCTACTAATTATGGCTTGAAAGCGTATCAAGTTGGGAAAGGTAGGCCAAAGCAGACTGCGCAGATAGTTAAAGATAAGCCATTCACTTCTACAACTCAATTATCCGAAGAATATGAGCCGTTTTTTGAAGGGTCAGAAATTGATAGGTATTTATGTAGTTGGAACCATGATAATTGGATTAAATGGGGTGAGTGGTTAGCCGAACCAAGAAATGAAGAATTATTCTCTGGAGGACGACTTCTTTTTCGAAAAGTAGTAAGCAAACGGTTATCTGGAACGTATATAGAATACCGAGCATTTTCGAATACTTTACTATATATTATTCGACCGATGGAGGATTCGTATTGGTCACCATTCGCTCTGTTAGCAGTTCTAAATAGTACATTAATTGGTTTTTGTTTCAGAGTTCTATTCGCGATTCGAACTGATGATACCTTTCCACAGATACTATTAGATGACATAAAAAGTCTTCCTATTAGACGTATTGACTTCTTAGTCACACTGAACGAGAGAGAAGAAATAGTTACTGAATGTATGGATATAATTAATCATGCACCTCAGATGAATAATGATGATAAGATAATCGCTAATTTTGTGAGAGATTTATTATCATCCCATTTTGAGCATTCTGTTATTGTTCATGATATTCTCGCTATTCTCGCTAAAGATATTGTTTCACTAAATCAAGTAATACATGAAGAGAGTAATGGTTTTCTGCATTGGCTTGAACGAACAATTGGTATGAAAATTAATGATCTCTCTAATAAGACAACGATTGGTTTATATTACAATTATAGCTTCAATGATATCATCACTGCCTTAAAATGCAATAAAGTCCAAATCAATATAGGATCAAGGGCGGTTCAGGATAATATTGAGCAAGAATACAATGATAGCATCCAAAAAATCAATCCATTAATGGATCAACTATGCTTTAAAGATCATCTCATAGACCAAATAGTATATAAACTCTACGGCCTGACCGATGATGATATTTCTATTGTGGAAGGTAGAACGACCACTGCAACTGATTGACAACCGACTAGATGAGGAGACACTTGCCAGCCAATTGGACACTTTGTTGTCTACGGCACAGACGGTGTATATCCACGTCGCGTATTTACGTAGTAGCGGCGTCGCATTGTTACGTGAACAATTCAAACATTTAGCGGTGGCTGGCGGTATTATTCGCATACTGGCCGGCGGCGACTTCGCGCAAACGGAACCGAATGCCCTCCAGTTTTTCCGTGAACTCGGTGGTAACTGCGAAGTGCGATTGGTCACTTCCTCTGGAGTTGAAGGGTTCCATCCGAAATGTTATCTGGTCTATTCCGGTGAAACTGCCGCATTGATTATCGGATCATCGAACTTCACCAGTGGCGGTCTGCAGGGAAATATCGAATTGAATGTCCGCTTGAACCTGCCCGTCACCGACCGGACCATACTTGTCGCACAGCAGATCTTTGAGAATTTGTGGAAGCAGACACCGCCGTTGACGGAGCGCGTATTTGCCGACTATACACGATTCTGGACACAATACCGGCAGGCCGGAGCCGGATTTATTTACCGGCTGCCCGAGGAGGAACAGGAAATGACCGGGATGACCGCATACCTTGATCCCGCCGAGTTGGAACCCGGCGATATCGTGCGCTTCAATGAACAGGAAGGCGAAGTGATGTCGGTGACCAGGATAGGAGACCGCTGGCAGGTGCGTTTATCCGTGGAAGGCTCGGGCACGCGCAATCTCCTCTCACCCCCGACGCATTTTCAACGTGTCGATTCACCGCTCGCACGCGCAAAGAGACTGGATTTTGATACGCCGATCGAATTCGATCTTCTCACTGAAGCGACTCGTCTCTCGCTCGCGTATGAACATGACCGTCTCGTTTCTCTTTCCAACTCGCGCACCAACCTAGAACCCTATCAGGTGGCTGCTGTGCATAAAGTGATACAAGCCTGGGAGCAGCGTTTCCTCATCGCTGATGATGTGGGCTTGGGGAAAACCGTAGAAACCGGCATGGTAGTGAAGGAGTTAAAAGCCCGCCACCGCGCAGAACGCACGCTGATCATTTGCCCTGCCGGGCTTGCCTTGCAGTGGCAGCGGGAGATGAGTGAAAAGTTCGACGAACAATTCGACGTGCTCTCCTCTTCCGGACTACGCCAATGGCGCAGCACACGCCCCGCCGGTGAGCCACTCTCGATGAAATACCCACGTGCGATTGTCTCCATCGACACCGCCAAACCGCGTGAAGATGAGAATAACTCCCCGGATTTCACCGAAGCGCACTGGGACATCGTCATCATCGATGAAGCGCATAAAGTTGCCCAGCATGGCCAGGGTGAGCAACTGATTTCTCGTTTTAAGTTGGCCCGCGATATCGCACCGGCCTGCGATTCCTTATTGCTGCTCTCCGCCACCCCGCATGATGGCGACCCCAATGCATTCCATTCCTTGCTCGATCTGCTGGACCCGTTACGCTTTCCAAGTGCGGACACCATCAAGCCTTCCGACCTTGAGCCGATGATGGTACGCCGTGGGAAAGCGGATATCCGCAAAGATGACGGCACCCCGCTTTTCCCACCGCGCTGGGTGGAAACGACGGAAGTAAATTTTACGCCGGAAGAACTTCACCTCTATAACGAGGTGACCGATTATGTACGCGAAGGCTACCGCACGGCTGCTGCTATGAAGAATACTGCCGTCGGTTTTCTGATGGTATTGCTGCAGAAACGTATGGTGAGCAGCATTGCCGCAATTCGCCGTTCTTTGGAACGCCGGATTATCGCACTTGAGCATCCTGAGGCTGCTGTCCTTTCACCGGCGGAACTACGGGAATTGAAGGAGCGAGACGCGGATGAAGAATCGCTGACCGACCGGCGCCGTGAAGAACTGCAGCGCAAGCTTGAAGCCGCCCGGCTTAGACTGAACACCGCAGAGCATCAAGATGAGATTCGCCAGGTGCGTACTTTACACGAACTGGCCAAGTCTATCCATGTCGACAGCAAAGCCCGTGAGTTACGCGAATTCGTAGCAGGAGTGCTGAATAAAGCCCCGGGCGAGAAGATTCTCATTTTCACCGAATATACCGATACACTCGATTACCTGCGTGACGAGGTGCTAAAAGACTTCGGACCGATGGCACAGATCTACGGCGGCATGGACATGATAGAGCGTCAGGAGCAGGAAGAGAACTTCAGAAAACCTGAAGTGCATTTAATGGTCGCTACGGATGCAGCAGGTGAAGGTTTGAACCTGCAATTTGCTCATATTATGATCAATTATGAGTTACCTTGGAACCCCAACCGCATCGAACAACGCATCGGTCGCCTTCATCGTTATGGACAGGAACATACTGTACGTGTCTATAACTTGCAGGTAATGAATACACGTGAAGGCATTATCCTGGCCAGCCTACTGCAGAAGATTAAAATAATTGAGCAACAACTTGGCGGTTATGCGCCTAATGTGCTCGGATTGACCGCACAGTCTGAGATGGTTAATCTCAACAAACTATCCGATCTGATTATGAACGCTATTGCCGATGACACACCCCCTGAAGTAACGGCAGAACACGTTGTACAGGCATTGGAAGCAAGACGGGAAATGTCCGAACAGTTGGAAAACGACTTGTTCATGCCTCTGCATAAATTTAATAAAGGTGAAACCGATCGCCTTATTTCCCGAAGCCGGGAAATGACCCCTTCGAATGCCGATATCGAAGCTTTCGTACGGCGTTACTTTGAAACCCATGGTGGAAAAATCGAAAATACTAGGCGTAACCATGTCTATCGATTGCGTACCCCGAAACGATTGATCGACGGTAAAACGGTGCTTGACGAGTATCCAATCATCACCTTTGACAAAGAGACAGCGTTTAAAAGTAAACACCGTGAACTGCAATTTATTGCATTCGGTCATCCACTGCTGGAGAGTATCGTTCGAGACTGCCGCTGTCGTACCCCGAAACTCAGCGGGGCAGTGACAGTGAAGCATTTACCCGACAGTATTCCCGGCATTCTATTCACTTATCTGCTGCGCTATTCCGATGCCCAGGATCAGACTCTCAGTGAGGAACTATTCCCTGTCTTTGTGACTTCAACTGGTAAAGTGGAACTGAAGCAATCGCGGGATCTCCTGCACGCCCCTGGCCATCCGGTAGAGGATACCGAGCAGAAAGTCTCCGAATTAGTTGTTTGTCTAGATGAGTATGAATTAATGGCAAGGCAAACGGCGCAACAGCAGGCGACAAACGAGTATACGCGTGTTCAGGAATTGCGAACACGTCAGGCTGATGCCTGCATATCCAGCCTGGAGTCTTTTCAACGTGCAAAAAAATACCGACTGGAAGGAACTATTCTTACATATCAGCAACGAATCTTATTTGGCGAAGATATGGATATTGCCATTCGTCGCGTAGAATCTGAGATCAACCGGCTGAGTGAAGATTGTGAACGACGCCTGAATGATATCGAGCGCAAACGCCATGTGCAAGCAAATGCACCTGAACTATTGAATCTGGCCTTTGTTATCGCAGAATAGCTGCCAACCGGCTATTTTCGGTCGTCCCATTCGGGACTAGCGATACTCCCCACCAAAAAAGAAAAAGTCGTGAATATAGGAACCCCGAAGGTCCTCACGGCGCCGAGGCCGAGTTTCGTTCACGACACGTATAGTATACCATACGGCGGGATACATGCCCACCGTTGTTTCGATATGATTGTTCGGGGACGGGTGGGTTTTCGCCGCGGGGGAATTATCTAACCTACCAGCCTCCCACGGCGAAACCGTGGGCTATGGAATGGCCATGGGAGGAATTTTACGCTTTTCTCTACATCCGAAGGGGTGGACTATCAATCCACCCCTTCTCCCAGGGCGTTGCCCTGGGCTGACGAATTGCCGCCCTTTCAGGGATTGGCGGGGAGCTAGATCGCCACCCCTACCCAGGGTTCCGCTTCCGCTGCACCCTGGGCCCTCGGCGTGAGCTCGGTCGAACGCTATCGAATTTCAGCCCTTCGGGCTTTACCGGCGCCTGTTTCTCCCACCCTGGCACGGTAGGCATGGGTCTATTTCCCCTCCGGCTTCCACCGGAAGAAATTATCCTTCCCGCCCCAGCCGCTGTTCTCGGTGAAGATGAGGTATTCGCCGTTTTTGCGTTTGAAGGCGCGCAGGCCCATGGCGGCGTCTTCCCAGGCGCTCTGGGCGTTGACCTCGGGGCCGAGGGCGAGGATTTCGGCGAGTTTGCCGGTGTTGAGGTCGAAGACGTGCACCTCGCCGAAGAGGTAGGCGAAGAAGATGTAGTCGCCGGCGAGGGCCAGGCCCATGTAGCCGCTGTAGGGGTAGAGGTGGGTCTCGTACATGAAGTAGTCGGGGTCGCTCTCCGGGCGGAGGGCCTTCACCTTCCAGGTCGGCGTGCGGTTGCCCTTGCTCCAGTGGTCGTAGCGGGCCAGCAGGTACTGCGGGGTGGAGGTGTCCCCCTCGCCCTTGCGCGGCACCGCGGGGAAGAAGGCGATGAGGATGTCGCGGTCGGCGTCGTAGTCCATGCGGCTGGCCATGGCCCAGCCGTTGGTTTTGCCGCCCTCTTCGGGATAGGGGACATCCACATACCCCTCGCCCTGCACGCCGCTGTAGCGGGGCACGCCGGCGGCATTGAAGCCCTTAAAGTAGAAATGGCGCATGAAGGAGCCGCCGGTGGAGGTGACGGTGGCCCAGATGTCGCCGTTGGCATCGACGCACAGCGCGGTGATCCAACTGATGGGCGAGGCCATCTTCGTCTTCTCCCCGTCCTCCATCTGGCCGTTGCCATTCGTATCCATCCACAGCGTGCTGCCCCCCTCGCAGATGGCCCCGGCGGGGATGGCCAGCTCGCCGTCATAACGGAAGATATGCACATCGCCGATGATGCCCTGGCCGCTGGTGTACATCACCAGCCGCTTGCCCAGGCGACGGACGATGGCCTGCGAGCCGCCGGCGTTGATCGGCTCCCCGTAGTTGCGCAGATCCCAGTTGTAGCCAAGGTACTGCTGCTCCGCGCCGGGGGCGGTCTTGCTGAGATCGAGCTTGACGTGGGTGTAGGTGCCGTAGAGGTCCGCGCCATCGCTGGCCGGGTCGACGTCATAGGTGTTGCAGAACATGAGGCTGTTGAGCATCCAGCCAAGCTTGCCGCTGGGGGTGAACATGCGCAGGTCGGTGCCCTGGAAGCCGCCGCCGACGTAGAGGTTGCCCTTCGCATCCACGCCCACGCCGGCGACGCCGGCAAAGCGCGCATAGCCGCCCGCCGCGGGGTCATAGACCAGGCCGGGGTGTTGTCCGCTATAGATGCCCCCTTTCTCGCCGACGGTGCGGACCAGGCTGGGCATCACGGGTGCGGGGGGATGGGTCCAGGACGCCGTGAGGCCGGCATAACAGCGCACGTTGAGATCCGGGCCGTTCTCCGCCACCAACAGTTGATCCTTCGCGGCGTCATAGCCCAGCGCGCGCGGGTTGACCACATCGGTGATCTCGCGCCCGGTGAAGACGCCGGCGGGCGTGTAGCACTTCACCGCCGCCGGGTACTTCGCGGCCACGCCGCCGCCCATGGGGAAATCGGTGCCGCGCTGGATGATCCACAGGTTGCCGCGCTTGTCCACGGTCATCGGGCCGGGGCGCTCGAAGGGGAAGGCGCGGTCGACCAGCTCCTCCGACTCGCCTTTGAAGTCGCCGACAGGCGTGCCGCCGCAGTTGACGGCGAAGACGCGCTTGCCCGCCGCATCCAGCACCTCCAGCCCGCAGAGGCCGGGGCCGCCATAGGAGCCGGAATCGACGATGACGTTCCCCTGCGCATCGGCCTTGTAGCCAGGAAAATCCTTCACGGCGGCCTTCAGCACCCCGCCGGCCAGCTCCGCCACATTGACCGTCTCGTTGCCGACACTGCGGGTGCGGTTGCGCGGGTCGCAGTTGGCAGGCCGGTCGATATACTCGGCGAAGTGGCAGCGCACGGTGTACACGGCGCCCGGCGTGCCGCCCGGCAGCGTGTAGCGGAAGCCCTCGCCCACGCGCTGGGACTGGTAGACGATGTCCGGGGCGTAGCGCGGGTCGTCTTCCGGCACGATGACCCGCGCGGGGGCCAGCGCCACACCGTCGTTGGCGGCGGTCGCCGTCTGGTAGGTGGCCACCGGCGCCAGCGTCACCACGCGGATGCGGTTGTCGCGGGCATCGGCCACGAAGAGTGCGCTGCCGGTGGAGGCCAGCCCGCTGACCACCGAGTTGTTGGTCTTCTTGTCCAGCAGGCTGACGGACAACTGGATGGGCCGCGGCGCGTAACCGGGCACGGCGGGGGTGAGCTCGGTGATGTGATCAACGGTGGCCACGTAGAGGTGCGTGTCGTCACCGGTGATGGCGCCCTCCGCGGTCTGCGGCGTGCCGATGGGCAGCCCGCCCAGCACCTTGCCGTCGCGATACGCGGTGACCGGCTGCCCGCCTTCATCCCAGTAGGAGCTGGCGTAGCAGGTGCCGTCCGGGGCGACCCATAGGGCGGAGAGGCCGTTGGAGACATGGTTGTCCTCCTCGCGGCAGCCGAAGGTGTTGCCCACCCAGCTCGTTTTATAGCGCATGCGCGCGGGGCCGATGCTGATGGCGTCGAAGTGGGCGGCAGCCGGCGCGCCCCCCGCGGGGCTGGTGGCAAAGCACCCCACTTCCAGCGGGCCATCGAGGGCGACAGGCCCGCCGCTGACGTTGGAGATCATCGACCAGAGCTTGCCGTCGCGCGATTTATAGGCGGCGAAATTCTTCCCCACGCGCACCAGGCGCAGCCAGAGCGGCCCGCGCTGCGCCAGCTCGATGCCGCCCCCCGCGGTGCGGGGAGTCGCCTTTGCACCGGCGCCCGGGATGCGGGAGACCCAGCTCACCGTGTTCTTCTTCCCGGCCAGGTAGACGGCGGCCATCGCCCCGGTCGGGCTCTGGTCCGCCCGCGCCATCACCCCCGCCTCGCTGTCCGCCGTGAACTCCGCCAGCCGCGCGACGATCTCAAAATCCCCCGCCTGCCGCGTGAGATAGACGAAGTGGCACTGGTCGCCCCCCTTCACGTTCACCCCGGCCCCCGCCCCGGTGACCGTCAGCAGTGTCTTGTCCCAGGTGTAGCCCCCCGCCGGAGCAGTCGCCCCGACCCCGGCCGCCTTCCACGCATACTCCGCCGCCACGGCGTGCAACGCGCAACACAGCGCCATCGCGGACACCACCAGCGCTCCGCCCCATCGCTTCATCAGATGCATCTTCGTCCCCCAATAGTTCATGCTCATACTCTTACTCATGCTCCTACTCAAACAAGATGCCGTGTTGAGCATGCGTTCAGGCATCGCATTATCGTCATAAATTCGTCGTGAGACGCGCTGCCCCTCCCATAGCGATTGTCTGAACCATGATTTAAGGATTAAAGGATTGTAGGATATCAATGCGCGGCCAGTTGGATGTTGGTTCAGCCGGCGTGCAAGGGAGCGACGATGGGACATGGTGTTGCCTGTAGTCCACGGTCGCCTCTGCCAGTACCGGCGGGGTGCCTGAATCCTATCATCCGCAAATCCTTCAATCAAGGTTCAGACAATATGCCAGCCATGACGCAATTCCGCCCATGCGCTCTTATCGGCAGGCGGTATGATGGGGCATGATGCGTGCGCGTGTCGCGCACAGGGTGAAAGGAGCGGGCATGCCCTATATCGATGTCGGGAACGGCGTGAATATCTTCGTGCGCGATCTGGGCCGGGGGCGTCCGATCATGCTCCTGCATGGGTGGCCGGCCAATCACCGGATCTTCGAGTACCATATGATGCGGCTGGCGGAGCGCGGCTACCGCGTGCTGGCGATGGATTTCCGTGGGTTCGGGCTCTCGGATAAGCCGTGGGAGGGCAATAACTACGATGCCTGGGCCGGCGATGTCGGGGCCGTATTGCAGGCACTCGACCTGCGGGATGTTTTGCTCGTGGGATACTCCTTTGGCGGCGCCATTGCGGCGCACTACCTGGGCACCGCGCAGGACCCGCGGGTAACAAAATGCGCCTTGCTGGCCGCCGCGGCCCCGGTGGCTGCCCTCACGGCACCGATAAAACAGATATATGATCAACTGATCACCGGTCTGCAAGGGGATTCGGTGAAACCCATGCAGCACTACATGAGCTCCATGCTCGTCGCCGGCACGCTGAGCGCCGCGATGATGGCCTGGCTGGTGGAGCAAGCTTCGCAAACTGCGCTCTGGGCAGCCATTCGCGGGCTGGAAGAACTGCGCGACCGCGACCTGAGCGACGACCTGCGCGCCATGCCGTTGCCGGTGAAGATTCTGCACGGCATGCTGGACGCCACCATCCCCTTCCCGCTGGCCGAGGAGCAAAAACGCCTGCTGCCGAACGCCACCCTGATCCCGATACCGAATTGCGACCATGCCTTCATCTTTGAGAAAAAGGATCAGGTCGTGGATGAGCTTATCGATTTTGCGGCATCTCCGGGCACGGCGCGTGCGGCATGAGGGCGGCAGCCATGGCGGAGATATCTTTTCCCGTGCATCCCGTTCACTTTGTCTGACTTTCATATACTCCTCCATCTCAACCGCGGGAAAGAGCAAGGGGATAGGGAGGTCTGCGATGAATCATGTCATGATGCGTTGCAAAGTCATTGACTTCGGCCGCTGGATGGCGGAGTTTAATGCCGACGAATCCTGGCGGCGCTCCGTGGGGGAGCAGGATTATCACGTCTACCGCGACACCGACGACCCCTCCATGGTGACGGTCATTATGGGCTGGGATCACATGGATAACGGGCAAAATTTCATCAATTCGCCCACCCTGCGCCGGAAGAATCAGGACGGCGGCGTGGTCGGTGAGCCGACTTACTTCCTGCTCAAGGATATCTGAAGCGCGGCTGACCGGGAGCGCTCATCGGGGATAGCTACTTCGCCACAGCTACAGCCATAGCCGCATCTCTTCCCAGGGGACGCGGCTACGGCACGACATCGCCAGCCTTGTGCCAACATCTCACATGATAGTTGAGCGGTAATGTTGCCGTGTGAGTGCGAGCCTTACTAATCCCCCCTTTCCCCTGCTATAATAAGCGCAGGACGTCAAGTCTCACCCCACAGTTTTCACCGGGAGGATGGATGATGACAATGCGGATGTTTTGCCTCGTGCTGCTCTGTTTGTTCACCCTGCCGCTCTTCGCCGGAGCGATTCATTATGCCGTACGTAGTGGGGATCAGACGGCGGTGGAGCGGGTGTTGGCGGCGGATCCGACACAGGCGAATGCGCTGGATGAGCGGCAGCAGACGCCGTTGCAGTTGGCCGCGGAGCAGAAGAACCTGACGATGGTGACGGCGCTGATTGCGCATGGCGCCGATGCGCTGGCGAAACAAGGGCGGTTCGAGTATACCGCACTGCACTATGCGTGCGATGGGCGGAATGCCGGTGACGGGAAGGATGAAGCCGCGATCATCACGCTGTTGCTGGATAAAGGGGCGAATGTCAACGCAACGGATCGGAACGGGCAGACGCCGCTGCATCGCGCTTGCTCCGTCGCGGTCGCCCAGTTGCTCCTCGATCATGGCGCCGACATCAATGCCCGCGATGCCTCCGGACGCACGCCCCTCTTTCATATCATCAACTTGAAGGAACTGGCCACGTGCTATCTGGCGCATGGCGCCGATGTCAATGCGCGGGATAAAGACGGGCGCACGATCCTCTATGGGGGCGAGATCGCGCCCGAGACCTTTGCGCTGCTGACGGCGAAGAAGATCGACCTGAACAGCAAGGACAACGAGGGGGTGACGGCATTGGGCTTTGCCGCGCAGTTCGGCCACGTGGTGATGCTCACTGCGCTGCTCGGGGCCGGCGCTGATATCAACGCGGCGGATAAGTACGGGGATACCCCCCTGTATTATGCTGCCCGCCGCGGTGAACAGGCGGGGATCAGCGTGCTGGTGGAGCATGGGGCGAAGGTGAACACGGTGAATCGTTTCGGCGAGACACCGCTGCTCGCAGCGGCGGGCCATGCCCCGGTGGCGGTGCTGGAGTACCTGCTGGCGCACGGCGCCGAGATGCCGCCGCTGAAAGACGGCGCCTCTCCGCTGTTCTTTGCCGCGGTGAAAAACGGCAACCGCTATAGCATCGAGCGGATCAACTGGCTGCTGGACAAGGGCTGCAGTGTGACGGCAGCGGATGAGCACGGCTTAACACCGCTGCACACGGCGGTGGGCGGTTCAGCCAGCAAAGAGATGATCGAGCTGCTGCTGGCAAAAGGCGCCGACGTGAACGCGCGCAGCAAAGACGGCGTGACCCCGGTGGGTATGATCTTCTGGCGGCAGACCTCTGATTCCCAGGGGCGGAAGGCGACGGTGGAGATCCTGCGCCTCTTGCTGGACAAGGGGGCAGACCCGAATCTGGATGCCCACCTGCTTGAGGCCATGAGCCGTGAAGCCGGCCGCTCGAACCCGGAAACCCAGGAGATGATCGCGCTGTTGACGCCGCGCATGAAAAACGTGAATCAGGTGGACAGCAGGGGCAACACCCCCCTGTCCTCGGCGGTGCAGAACGGGAACATCACCAGTGTGAAGATGCTGCTGGACGCGGGTGCGGATGTCAACGCGAAAAATCGCAATGGGGATATGCCCATCCATCTGGCCCCCAGTGTGGCGATGTTGCAACTGCTGCTGGAGCACGGCGCGCAGGTGAACACGCCGGACCGCTTCGGACAAACGCCGCTCTTCCACGCGGCATTCAACGCTGCCGCAGACCAGGTGGAGTGTTTGCTGAAGCACGGCGCGGAGGTGAACCGGGCGGACAACACGGGGGTCACCGCGCTGGACATCTGCCTGCAGGGCAAAGTGAATATCAAAGCCCTCTCCCTGCTGCTGGACGCCGGCGCCGATGTGAACGCGGCCACTAATGAGGGCAAGCGCCCGCTGCACTTTGCCGCGCGGAGTGGCTCCGCCGAGGCGGCCACGCTGCTGATCGCCAAGGGGGCCGAGGTGAAGGCGGGCATGCAAAACGGCAACACGCCGTTGCACTTCGCGAGTTCCGTCGAGGTCGCCCGGGTGCTGCTCGACCACGGCGCGGAGGTGAACGCGCCTGGCGCCGGCGGCTGGACCCCCCTGGCCTCCACGCAACGAGTGGATGTGCTGCCAGCCCTGACCGAACTGCTGCTGGCGCGCGGCGCCGATCCCACCTGCAAAGATAAGGAGGGGTATCCGGCGGCCTGCTACGTGCGCCGTGCCGATTGCGCGGCGCTCTTCACCGCCAAAGGGTTCGACTGGAAAGCGAACTTTACCACTGGCCGCACCGTCCTCCACCGCCTCGCGGAAAAGAGCTTCTTTGAGAGTGAGCTCATCACCTACCTGGTGAAGCAGCAAGGCGTGGACCCCAATGCCCGCGACAACAAGGGCTACACGCCTCTCCACCTCGCCGTCCTCAGCACCTGGGAACCCGGTGTGCAAGCCCTGCTGGCCAACGGCGCCGACCCCAACGCCCGCACCAACGACGGCGCCACTCCCCTCAGCATCGCGCGAAAATCGCACCGGCAGAGCTTGATCGATCTGCTGGTGAAGGCGGGTGGGAAAGATTAGCGGATTAAGCGAATATTCTCCCCTTCTTTGTATAAGCGTTTGTACGAGCACGCAGGGTACCCGATAATCGGGAACTGTCCCCGCCGCTAATGCTTGGCAGGAAATAAAGCGCCCGTTGAAGGGACTGTCCCCATCCCCCGTACGAGAACAGGGGACAGTCCCCTCAACGGGCGTAATAATTTGGTACCGCGCGCCAGAGTCGGGGACAGTCCCCGACTACTGTGCAGCCGGATCTCTCGCGCCGGCCAGCAAGCCCATACACAACTTACTTCGTCTTCACGGTTGCGTAGCCAGTGCTTGAGCGCCAGTTTCCTCGGACTGCAATGCCGGAAACGCCCCATCCTTGACCACTGGCCACAAAAATTGCTCCGGTAGGGTGGAGCACATGTGATGCTTGTCTTCCGCCGAGACTGCCGGGAGTTGGCAGGTGATGAAGTTGTCCGTGTACTCGGTATACGATTGCTGCTGCAGCAGGTTGATCATGAAGTCCGAGCCGTAGAGGAGCTTCTTTTTCACCGCATCAAGGTTGATGGATGGATCCTGCTGCTGGGCGCAGTGCAGCGCGCGGAAACAGTCCTCGATGCCGCGGAAGGAGAAGTCGGTGTAGACATGTGGATGCTCTCCGATCAGCTTGCAGATGGTCGTCATCCAGTCATAACTCTCTGCCTGGCCGGCGGGCTGGTGATGGCCGAAGTGGGCGATATTCAGCCGGAGGGTGGTAAATTCGTTCAATACTTGTTCCCACTTGCCCGCTGAGGCGAGTATAGCAACCTTGTCATCATCCACCGTCTGGAAGCCGCCGTCCGATCCGTGCACCGTGATGGGGATGTCGTGCTTACAGCAGAACTCGTAGATGCACCGGGTCTTATCAAGCTTGTGATCCGTGTTATCTTTCGGCCAGGGATCGAAGCCGTTCGGGGGATAGAGCTTGATGCCGGCAAAGACGGGCAGGGTAGTCTGGTCGAGGTTGCCGTCGAACCGTTGAATGGCCGCGGTGATCTCCTGTGCCGTGTTGGCACCATGCGGGAAATATTTGTTCAGCACCGTGTTGATTTCGTCGACGTCTTTGTAATTCGCCGGATTGATGCCCAGGAACGGATAGACGCGCAGCAGGGGGGTGGTGGTGGCCGGCTGATCCGCGTGGCTATTTGTCAGATTCCATTGCGTCAGCCGGTAATAGTCGCGGATGCCCAGCAGCATGGCGATCGTCTGTGTTTTGATGGGCTTGATATTGATGCCCGAGTAATGGGTGTTGAAACAGGCGCGCCCTTTGTCGCCGAAGTCGATGAGCAGCGGCGTCAGCACGAATTGCGAATAGGTGTGGTCGCCGATCGTCAGCACCGGCGTCTCCCGGCACCCTTGCCGGCTAAACGCCACTTCTTTCAGATCCCGCTCCATGTAGAGCAGTTGCCCGGCGATGTCGGCCTCCATAAAGGCGATGAGATTCACCACCTTCTTGGCGCTGCCCAGCACCCCGCCGTCAGTGCCGGCCTGCTGCCCGCTGTAGAGTAATTTTTCCAGATACTCCTTGAAGTGCGTCTTAATGTCATACAGCTCGCCGAGCATCCGGAAACTATCGCGAAGTTGGATGAAGATATTGTGCGATTCACCCGCTCCCTGGTCCAACGCCCGGCAGGCTCGGTAGGCAAAGGCAATCAGGTTGGGATGATCGAAGGTCATGGTGTGGCAATGGATATCGTAGAAAGTCTCTGGCATATTTTTTCCTCCAGTTTATATTGAATACAAGGGCTGTCTACGTTATTCAATTTAGGGGAGCGGTGTCCTGCTGAGCTTTGTTGGCGGTGGGAACCAACTGATGATCATTTGATTTTGCGCAGGAGTAAGAGTAAGAATCATCCCATGGTCCGAGGCACACGACCTTGGATGGCAATTTTTACCGCGCTCCGGCCCCGAACCTGTCGGTATGGCACCCGCGTAGCCGCATCCCTTTACGGGTGCGCGAATCTAGGGAAGGTGCGGAGAAATAGCATATCGGGAACGGGCACTAAAGTCGCGCACCCATAAAGGGATGCGGCTACGCGGCACTATGGCAACAAACGATGCATCCGTATAAGAAGCCGAAAAGGGTATTTTCGTAGGAGCAGGAACAGGAATGGGCAATGGTGAACTACCGTATCACCAACACATCGCGCCAGCGAGTATACTCACCCTGACGGATTTCGTGATGATAAGGGAGGCGGTATGCCGACGATGACCTGGGATAGTATTGATGAGATTGCCGATGCGCTGTGCCAGTCGTATCCGGAGACGGACCCACTCGGCTTGAGTTTCCCGCGCCTGCATCAGATGGTCACCAGCCTGGACGGGTTCCAGGATGCGCCGGATGCGGCGAACGAGCACATCCTGGAGAAGATTCAGATGGCCTGGTATGAGCTGGTCTCCTGATCAGGCTGCCTGCCCCATCGCCCACTGGTCCAGGTAATCCCACCCGCGCTTCAGCAACTCCCCGCGCTGTTGCGGTGGGATGGTCATGTCGTCGATGGCCAGTACCAGTGGACCGTCGTAGCCGATGTCGTTGAGCGCGGCGAGGATGCCCGGGTAGTCCAGGCGGCCCATGCCGGGCGGCAGGTTGAAGTTTTCACCGTCCGTGTCGCGCAACACCACAAAGGCGATGGCGTCGTTCATGCGCCGGATGGCCTCTGCGGGGTCTTCCCCCATCGCCGCCAGGTGTGCCGGGTCCACCGCCAGCCCCGCGCTGCGCAGGCCGAGGATACTCAGAAAGTCGAGACCCTGTTGCGCGGTGCGCAGCAGGCTGCCGGACTGCAGGGCGACGGCCGGCAGCATGTGCGCGTTCAACGTGCGCATCACGGCCTCCCGCTGCCAGGGTTTCGCGCGTTGCGCGGTGCCGCGCCAGCGGTCCGGCGAGGGGGCGGGGCGGCCCGGCGGGAGGATGAGGAAGCGTGCCTGCAGCACCAGCCCCAGCCGCACGTAGGCATCCACGCCGCTCACCCAGTCGTCCCCGTTGAGATTATTCGCCAGCGGATTAGCCGGGTAGGTGGTGACGCTCACCGTCTGCATGTGGCAGCCGGCGATGAGTTCGCGGACGCGCACGCATTCCTCCTCGCCGACGCTGACCAGCAGCGGGTCGAAGTGCGCGCAAAAATGACGGATGGCGACCAGGTCCAGGCGTGTAAATCCCAGCCCGCTTAACTGCTGCAGCGCGCTCTCCAGCGGTTCATCGCGAAAGGTGACGCTGGAAGCTGTCAGGCGCTCATTGAGATTCATGCGACCTCCCCCGATCTCCATCTATCCCCAGTGTCCCCATTGCGCGCCGGCGACTTTGTGCGAAGGTGTGTCAATTGGTGCATTTCTCCCCTTGCCTATGATTTTCCCTCACCCCCGGCCCCTCTCCCAGAGGTAGAGGGGTGACTTGGCTATCCACCGTTTCCAGAGATCAGGTACTATGTCCCGGTGGCTGCCTTCGCGGTTGTGCTCGGGAGCAATGCATCGAAACAGGCGACAACCGGCGTGCTAATCGCGGCTTGTTGTTCCCGGTCTCATCCGGGCTCTGCCGCGAATGCAGCCACCGCTCACCTTCATCCGTCCTTAATCTAAGAAGATGAAAAGAATCGCAAACCCTGTTGATTAATATACGGGCGAATGTTAGCATAGCATACTAATCGCATATCCAACGAGTTGATCACCTGAAGAAGAGGTTGACGCCATCATGCTGCATTCCCATCTCGCCTGGTCAAAGTTCTGCGGGCAATTGTTGTGCCTCCTGCTGCTCATTGGGCTCGGGGCCGGGGTCCGCGCGGGGGAGTTCACCCTGGCGCCGCTCAACCCCGACTTCGTTGCCGCGACTGGCGGACGAGGGCTGGCCGGCATGCGCTCCGCCGATGGCGCAACGTGCAATTACGGCTACCTGCCCTCCCCGGTCGATTTCTCCTACCTGAAGGAGCTGAAGCCTGCCGTGCGCGATGTCGGCCCGCTGCCCGCGCGGTTCGATCTGCGCGAGCTGCACGGGGTGACTTCGGTGAAAAACCAGAGCCCTGCCGGCACCTGCTGGGCCTTCGCCTCGCTTGGCTCGCTGGAGTCCTGCCTGATGCCGGGCGAGGAGTGGGATTTTTCCGAGAATAACGTGAAGGATCTCTGCGGGTATGACGGCGACCCGAACAACGGCGGGGGGAACCAGTACATGGTGCTGGCGACCCTGGCGCGCTGGACCGGCCCGGTGGCGGAGGCGGATGATCCGTATAATGGAAGCAATACCGGCTCCCCCCAAAACAAGCCGGCGCAAAAGCACCTGCAGGATGCCGCCATTATCCCCCAGCGCATGGGCCCGCGGGATAATGACGCGCTGAAGGCGGCCATCATGCGCTATGGGGCAGTCGCTGTCACCATGAATTTCGACGACGCCGCGTTTAACCCGCACACGAACGCCTACTACTACACCGGCGGAGGGAATAATCATCTCATCGCGCTGGTGGGGTGGGATGACAACTACGATAAGGCGAACTTCAACTCGGAACCCCCAGACAACGGCGCCTTCATCGCCAAGAACAGTTGGGGATCATCCTGGGGCGACGGCGGCTACTTCTATATCTCCTATTTCGATCACCGGACGGGCTACATTGATAATGTCGCGTTCTATAACGCCGAGTCGCCGGACAACTATGCCAATATCTACCAGTACGATACCTACGGCCTCACCGGGCGCGTCGGGGATGCCTCGCCGCAGACCTACTTCGCCAATGTCTTCACCGCGCAGCGCAATGAGTTCGTCTCCGCGGTGAGCTGGTATAACCTCGTCCCCAATGTCCCCTATACGGTCTTCATCTATACAGACCCCAATGGCGCGCCCTCCACCGGCACACTCGCCTATTATCTGGACGGCGTGATGGAGGATGTTGGCTATCACACCGTGAAACTGGGCAAGGCGATCCCCATCTTGCAAGGGCACAAGTTCGCGGTGGTCGTGCGCATCGAAGCCCCGGATGTCGACCAGCCAATCCCCGTTGAAGGCAAGCAACCGCATTATTCCAGCCGCGCAAGCGCGAACACCGGGGAGTCGTATATCAGCGCCGATGGTGTCCAGTGGCTGGATCTCGCCGCGGCGATGAGCAACACCAACGTCTGCCTGAAAGCCTTCACCCTGAACACCACGCAGCGGGTCGCCACCCCGCGCTTCACCCCGCTGCCCCAGACCGGCCTGAAGCAGTATTACCAGGTCGTCTCGCTGGTCTGCGACACGCAAGGCGCGACCATCCGCTATACCACGAACGGCAGCGAGCCGACGGCAACCTCGACGGCCTACGCAGCCCCCATCACGCTGCTCGACACCACCACCATCAAGGCGAAGGCGTTCAAGGACGGCCTGCAGGAGAGCGTGACCAATACCGCCACCTATACCATCCCGCCGGCGCCGAAGGCCGAGGGGGTGATCGTCTTCACCTCCACCCGCGACGGCCACCCGCAGATCTACAGCATGGATGCCAAAGACGGCTCGAAACAGACGCGGTTGACCAATAGCCCGGGCAACGATGACCATGCCTGTATTTCGCGCGACAGCCGCTATATCACCTTCCAGTCGGACCGCGACGGGCATACGCATATCTACCGCATGGATGCCGACGGCGGCAACGTCGCACAGCTCACCTCCGGTGACTATGATGATAAATATCCGTCCTTCCGGTATGATGGTTTTCGGATCGTCTTCACCTCTAACCGCGACGGGCACGACGAGCTCTACGTGATGCACAGCGACGGTACGCAGCAAACGCGGTTGACGACGATGTCGACCGGGTCGGCCTCGGTCGGGCGCTATTCCCTGTGCTGGAATAGCCACCGGATCACCTTCCTGTGGCAAACGATCCTGGGTGCGCAAATCTGCTCCATCAATGAAGACGGCTCGAGCTTCCAGTCATTGACGGCGCTCTACTCTGACAACGCTCCCTTGTATGATAATGCTCAGCAGCACATCCTGTTCAACTCCAACCGCAACGGCGTCAAGCAAAATATCTACCGCATGGATGCCGACGGCAGCAACGTCACCGCGCTCACCGCGAAGACGACGAGCAATGAGCTCGCTCCCTACTATAATCCGAACTGCGATATCATCGCCTTTTGCTCCGACCGCAACTCCACGGGCGGCAACAGCAGTTATGATATCTATCAGATGTACGCGGACGGGACGGGGGAAAAGCGTTTGACCAGCAACCAGGGTAGCAATACCTGGCCGAGTTGGGGGCCGGTACCGCGTAGCCAACCGGATCGCTGCACATTCGATCCGGCGCCGGGGACCTATACCGGCTCCGTGCGGGTGACCATCACCGGGGATATTTATCATTTCTTGTATGTCGATATCTATTACACTACGGACGGCTCGGAGCCGGCGTGGAATGGCCCGACGTCGCATCGCTACACCGGACCACTCCTGCTGACCAGCACCACCACACTGAAGGCTAAGGGTTCCGTCGACCAATTCCCCGACAGTTATGTGAGCACCGCCAAATACACCGTGCTGCAGCCGGTGGATGCGCCGGTCATCTCCCCGGATGACGGCCCCACCTTCATGGATGTTGTGCCGATTAGCATGAGCTGCCCCACCATCGGCGCGACCATTCGCTACACCACCAATGGCAATGACCCGACGTCCCAGTCGACCGCCTACCGTGGCCCGTTCAACCTCACCGGCAGTTGCATGCTGCGTGCGAAAGCGTTTAAAACCGGCATGGCTCCCAGCCGGGTGGCGGTGATGAAATATGCCGTCAGGCTGAGCGCCCCCACCATCGCGCCGGACCCCGGCACCTACGGCAATAGCGTGATGGTGCGCATGGCCTGTGCAGCGACCGGCGCCACCATCCACTATACTACGAATGGCAGCGAGCCGACGGCGACTTCACCCCAGTATAAGAACCCGCTCACGCTCACGGTCAGCACCACGGTGAAGGCGGCAGCGTTCAAGGCAGACGCGCGGACCAGCCCGACGGTGTCCGCGCACTATGAGATCGACGCGATGCCTACTGCCGGGAAGATCGCCTTCACCTCCACGCGCGATGGCAACGCGGAGATCTATATCATGGACCCGGACGGCTCCGATCAGAAGCGGTTGACGAATACCCCCGCGGCCGACGACATGCCGTGCCTCTCTGCTGACGGCAGCAAGATCGCCTTCACTACCAATCGCGATGTGGATTATCACATCTATGTGATGGGTGCCGACGGCAAGACCCCCAAGCGCCTGACATCGACGAAAGCTGATGATACATTGCCGGCATTTAATCTCCAAGGGACGAAGATCTGCTTCACCTCCAACCGCGACGGGCATCACGAAATCTATGTGATGAACGCCGACGGCAGCGGCCAGACGCGCCTGACCAACTCGGCCACAGGCGAATCGGCCTGCGGGCGCTTCAGCCCGGACGGCACGAAGATCGTCTTTGCCTCCAACCGGAAGGGAAGCTGGCAGATTTATACCATGAATCCCAATGGGCTGAACGTGGTGCAGTTGACCGCGTCCACCGGTGACGACACGATCCCCTCGTTCAGCCCGGATGGCGAGCAGATCCTCTTCCAATCCACCCGCTCGGGGAACAGCAAGCTCTACCTGATGGATGCCGACGGCGGCAACGTGCACATCGTCACGGACAAGCTGCCAGGCAATGAGAGCGGCGCCTGCTTCAGCCCGGACGGGTCGCTGATTGCCTACAGCTCCGACCGCAACGGGAAGAAAGACCTGTATGCCGTGTCGCTGGCCGGCACCAACGAGGTGCGCCTCACCCAGGCCACCGGGGAGAATACCAATCCGAGCTGGGCAGGTGCGCTGGCACTCACGCCCACCTTCTCTCCGGCACCGGGGAATTACAGCAAGCCGGTGGCGGTGACCATCAAGTGCGCGACGAAAAATGCCGTGATCTACTACACTACCGATGGCTCGGAGCCATCGCCGCGATCGGCGAAATATTCCACCCCCGTGGCCATTACCGGCACCACCATGCTGAAAGCGAAAGCAGTGGTGGTGGCGATGACCCCCAGCATCACCGCGGTCGGCACCTATACCTTCCCACAGCCGGCGTATGTCCCGGACCTGCTCATCCGCACCGATGGCGAAACGGATTTCACCGGCGGCGGCATCTACAACCAGGACGGCACGAATCAAGGCAAAGGGCAATCCGTCTTGCCTGGAAAGTCCGCCACCTACTACCTGCGCATCCAGAATAACAGTACGGCGCCGGATGCCTTCACTGTGACCGCGTCCCCATTCGGCAGCAATTGGACGATGGTCTTCACCGATGCCGGCTCCGGGCAGCCGGTGGCCATCGCCGGCGCGGGCGGCTGGACGACGCCGGCGCTGAACGCCGGGCAGTATCTGGATGTCAAAATGGTGGCCACCGCCGGCGCCATGGTGGCCGGCGGCGCGTCTTGCCCGCTGCTGCTTTCCGCCGTCTCCACCCACGACGCCAACAAGCGCGATGCTGTGCTGGCGGTCACCAGCGTCCCGGTCGTCAACCAGCCGGACATGCAGGTGCGCGCCGGCGGCACCGGCGATTATCTCGGGAATGGCACCTACAACACCGATGGCACGACTCAGACCGTCACCCAGTCCGTCGCCCGTTATAGCAGCGTTCGCTTTGACTTCTACGTGGAGAACGACGGCACGCTCGCCGATAATATCGTCCTGGAAGCCTCAGCGGGCAATCCGGGGTGGACACTCCAATACTACGATGGGGCCACCGATATGGAGATGACCGCCGACCTGACCAACTCGAACGGCATCAGCCAGTTCCTGGCGCCGGGCAATGGGCGGTACCTCTACGCCGTTGCCAGCCCGGGCGACCAGGTGCCGGCGGGCGACAGCCAGATCATCCTCTTCTCGGCGACCTCGGTTAACGATCCGACGAAGAGCGATGTGGTGAAAGCGGTGGCCAATGCGACTGAGCCGTACACCTATCAACCCGACCTGTGGGTGAAAGCCACCGTCGGGCAGTACGTCGGGCAGAATCTCTACAGCACGGATGGCTCTAACCAGACCGCCCCGCTCGCAGTGGCCATCGGCACTTCCTACCTGTTCACGTTCCACCTGGTCAATAACGGCACCGGCGCCGACAGCTTCAAGGTCACCGCTCCCTTCGGCAACAACACCTGGGAGATCCTGTACACCCGCGCCGATACCGGCCAGGGCATTCGCTACGACATTACTTCGCAAGCTGGCTGGACCACCCCCAGTCTTGCCCCCGGCGAATCCATCGACATCACCGCGGTGGTCACCCCCCTCACCGGCGCCGTTGGCTACTACCCCATCACGGTGCAGGCCACCTCGAACAGCGACACGAGCAAGGTGGATACGGTGATGGGGATGCCGGCGGTGAATGTGTCGCCGATGTAGCGGTAATATGCATGCCCGGTGGCTGCCTTCGCGGCAGAGCTCGGTTAAAATCCATCGAAACAGGCCACGACCGGCACGCCGGTTAGATCGAGAGCGCTCGGACAAGGCTGCCAGCGCGTTGATCTGACCAGTTTGTATATACGCGGTGGCAGCCACCGATACTCAAGTACATCCATCGCAAATCCGGTTGATTTATCTGCTGGCGAGTGTTAGCATAGCAATTGTATTGCATATCGGCTTGCCGACGACCTGAAGAAGGGATTGACGCCATCATGATCCATTCGCGCATCACCAAGGCGAAGTTACTCGGGCAGTTGCTGTGTCTATTATTGCTGGTCGGGCTACAGGTCGGGGGGCGTGCGGAGGGGGACTTCACCCTGGCGCCGCCTAACCCGGACTTCCTTGCCGCCGTCGCCGAACGACAGGCCGGCACGCGCTCCGCGGGAGGCGCGGAGCGAAATTACGGCTACTTCCCTTCGCCGGTCGATCTCTCCTACCTGAAGGATCTCCAACCGGCCGTGCGCGATGCCTCCCCGCTTCCCGCGCGCTATGACTTGCGCGATATGCATCGCGTGACGCCGGTGAAAGACCAGGGCACGGCCGGCACCTGCTGGGTCTTCGGCTCGCTCGCCTCGCTGGAGTCCTGCCTGCTGCCGCAGGAAGCATGGGATTTTTCCGAGAATAATGTGAAGAATCTCTGCGGATTTGATGGCGATGTGAACATGCGCGGGGGCAACTCATATATGGTGCTCGCCACCCTGGCACGCTGGACCGGGCCGGTGGCGGAGGCGGATGATCCGTACAATGGCACCACCACCAGTTCCCCCATCAACAAGCCGGCGCAAAAGCACCTGCAGGATGCCGCCTTTATCCCCGGGCGCAGGGGGGTGAAGGACAATGATGGGCTGAAGGTGGCCATTATGCGCTATGGGGCGGTCGCCATCACCATGACCTATAACGATAACTACTTCAATGCGCAGACGAATGCTTATTGGTACCACGGTTCCGGGTATACCAACCATCTCATCGCGCTGGTGGGGTGGGATGATAACTATGATAAAGCCAATTTCTATGACCGAGACAAGCCCACCACAGCTATGCCCCTGGAGAACGGCGCCTTCATCGCACGCAATAGCTGGGGATCTTCGTGGGGCGATGGGGGCTACTTCTATATCTCCTACGATGATTACTCGGTGGGTTTCTCGGACAGTGTCGCGTTCTACAATGCTGAGCCGCCGGACAATTATGCCAACATCTACCAGTACGATACGTTTGGCCTCACCGACCGAGCTGGGAACGGGTCGCCGCAGGCCTGGTTCGCCAATATCTTCACCGCCCAGCGCAACGAAAGCCTGGCTGCGGTGAGCTGGTATAACCTGTTCCCCGATACCCCGTATACGGTTTCCATCTATCTGGATCCCGTTGGCGATCCGACCACCGGCACCATCGCTTATACGATGGATGGGGAAATGGCGGAAGCCGGCTATCATACCGTCAAACTGGGTTCCACTATCCCGCTGCTGCAAGGGCACAAGTTCGCGGTGGTGGTGCGCATCGAACCCACGAGCTTCTACCCTCCGATCCCCATCGAATGTGCATCAGCGTGGACTTTCACCAGTAAGGCGACGGCCAATGCGGGGGAATCGTACATCGGCAGCGACGGCGTGCAGTGGACGGACCTCACCACGAAGTACAAGAACGCCAATGTCTGCCTGAAGGCGTTCACCTGCAATCCGACGCCGTGCGTCGCCACCCCGCGCTTCACCCCGATGCCCGGCACCGGCCCCCTGCAGTATTACCAGGTCGTCTCGCTGCTCTGCGATACGCCGGGGGCAACCATCTGCTATACCATGGACGGCAGCGAGCCGAAGATGACTTCGACGGTCTACTCCTCCCCGATCACGCTGCTCAAAACCGCCACCTTGAAAGCGAAAGCTTTCAAGGCCGGCCTGCAGGACAGCGTGACCAATACCGTCACCTATGTCATCCCGCCGGCGCCGAAGGCGGAAGGGGTGATCGTCTTCACCTCCACCCGCGACGGCCACCCGCAGATCTACAGCATGGATGCCAAAGACGGCTCGAAACAAACACGGTTGACCAATGGCCCGGCCAATGATGACCACGCCTGCATCTCGCCCGACAGTCGCTTTATCACCTTCCAGTCGGACCGCGACGGGCATATGCATATCTACCGCATGGCTGCCGACGGCGGTAACGTCACGCAGCTCACCTCAGGCGACTACGATGATAAGTATCCCTTTTACCGAAGAGATGGGACGTGCATCGTCTTTACCTCCACCCGCGACGGGCATGACGAGGTTTATATGATGCGGAGCGACGGCACACAGCAAACCCGCATCACCACGACCTCGCTGGGCACCTCGTCGTTCGGACGGTATTCCGGTTCCGTGGACGACGGGCGCATTGTGTTTCAACGGCAACTCTCCGCCACGGGGATTTTTTCCGTCAAAGAAGACGGTTCGGATCTGCAGGTGTTGTCATCAGGCTCCCAGGACAGCGTCCCGTCGTATGACCGGGATGACCTGTGGATCCTCTTCAACTCCACCCGCAACGCTGGCAAACAGAACATCTACCGCATGGATGCCAACGGCGACAACATCACGGCGCTCACCACGAAGACGGCGAGCAATGAGCTGGGTCCCTGTTATGACCCGAACTGCGATATGATCGTCTTTTGCTCCGACCGCAACGCCGCACCCGGCAGCATCGCCTATGATATCTATCAGATGTACTCGGATGGATCACATGAAAAGCCCCTGACCTCCAAGCAAGGCAGCAATACCTGGCCAAGCTGGGGACCGGTACGCCGGGCACAGCCGGACCGCTGCACCTTCAGCCCGGCGCCGGGCACCTATAACGGTGGCGTGCGGGTGACCATCACCGGTGATGATGCGCATTTTACCGGGCTCAGCGTGTACTACACCACGGACGGCTCGGAGCCGGGCATGAATAATCCGGCTTCACAGCTCTACATGCGCCCGCTCCTTCTCACCAGCACCACCACGCTGAAGGCCAAGGCCACGGTGCTGAAAGGCAAGGAAACGGTCGACCAAATCCCCGACAGTTACACGAGCTCTGCCACCTATACCGTGCTGCCGTTGGTCGATATGCCGCTGATCTCCCCGGATGATGGCACCCCCTACACGGATGCCGTGCCGGTCAGCATCAGTTGCCTGACTGTCGGCGCGACCATCCGCTACACCACCAATGGCAATGACCCGACCGCGCAATCGACGGCGTACCATGCCCCATTCAAGCTCACCGGCAGTTACATGCTGCGCGTCAGGGCGTTCAAAACCGGCATGGCCCCCAGCCGGGTGGCGGTAATGAGCTATACCGTGCAGTTGAGCGCCCCCACTGTCTCGCCGGACCCCGGCACCTATGGCAATGCGGTGACCGTGCAACTGGCCTGCGCGGCAACCGGCGCCGCCATCCACTACACCACCGATGGCAGCGAGCCGACCGCCGCTTCACCCCTGTATAAGAGCCCGTTCACCTTCACCGCCGGCACCACGCTGAAGGCGGCGACATTCAAGGTGGATGCGCAGACCAGCCCGACGGTGACCGCGCGGTATGATCTCATTCGCGTGCCGACCATCGGGAAGATCGCCTTCACCTCCACGCGCGACGGCAACGCGGAGATCTATAGCATGAACCCGGACGGCTCGGGCCAGAAGCGGTTGACGAATAATGCCGCGGTCGATGACATGCCGTGCCTCTCCGCCGACGGCAGCAAGATCGCCTTTGCCACCAATCGCGATGGGAATTACCACATTTACGTGATGGGGGCCGACGGCAAGAACCCCAAGCGGCTGACGACCAGTGCCGATGATACGCTGCCGGCGTTCAACCTGCCGGCGACGAAGATCTGCTTCACCTCCAGCCGTAGCGGGCATAAGGAGATCTACGTGATGAACGCCGACGGCAGTGGCCAGACGCGCCTGACGGTGACGCCCGACGGCGAATCGGCCTGCGGGCGTTTCAGCCCCGACGGCACGAAGATCGTCTTCGCCTCCAACCGCACCGGGAACTGGCAGATCTATACCATGGATGCCACGGGCAACAACGTGATGCAGTTGACCAATTCATCCGGCTACAATGGCGTGCCGTCCTTCAGCCCGGATGGCGGCAGCATCCTCTTCGAATCCACCGGCCTGGGCAGCAGTCATTTCTACCTGATGGCCCCCGATGGCAGCAACGTGCGCAGCGCCACCGACGGGCGGATGGGCAGTGCGGGCGAGGCCTGCTTCAGCCCGGACGGCTCTCGCATCGCCTACAGCGCCGCCCCGAACGGGCATCAGGATCTGTATGCCGCCGCTATCGCCGGCAGCGATACGGCGAGGCTGACCTTCGGCACAGGCGACAACACCTGGCCGAGTTGGGCAGGCGCGCTGGCGCTCATGCCGACCTTCTCCCCGGCGCCAGGGCGCTATAGCAATCCAGTGTCGGTGAGCATTAAATGCGCGACCAAAGGCGCGGTCATCTACTACACCACCGATGGCGCGGAGCCGACCACACATTCGGCGAAGTATACCGCGCCGGTGGCCATCGCCGGCACCACCACGCTGAAGGCGAAAGCGGTGGCGGCGGACATGACCCCCAGCATCACCGCGGTCGGCGTGTATACCTTCCCGGCCCCGCCGTACGTCCCGGACCTGCTCATTCGCACCGCGGGGGAGACGGACTTCACCGGCGGCGGCATCTACAACCAGGACGGCACGAACCAGCGCAAAGCGCAGGACATTCCGCCCGGGCAGTCCGCCACCTACTACCTGCGCGTGCAGAACAACGGCACGGCGCAGGATAGCGTTACCGTGACCGCGCCCGCGCCCGGCAGCGGCTGGACGGTCACCTGCACCGATGCCGCGTCTGGACAGCCAGTGGCCATCACCGGCACAAGCGGCTGGACAACCTCGGCGCTGAATGCCGGACAATTCGTGGATGTGAAGGTGGTGGTGAGCACCGACACCACGGTGGGCGGCGGCGCATCCTGTGCGCTGCTCTGCACCGCCGCCTCCACACATGACGCCACACGGCAGGATGCCGTGCTGGCCGTCACCAGCGTGACCGCCGGCTATCAGCCCGATGTCCAGCTCTGCCCCGGCTACAGCAGCATGTATCTCGGCGATAACGTCTATTCCAGCGACGGCGCCAACCAGAAGTTTTCCCAGTATATTACGCAAGGGGGCAGAAGCCTGTTCAACGTGCGGGTCGAAAATGACGGCACCGGGCAGGATACCATGACCGTGAAAGCCTCCGCCGCCTCGCCTGGCTGGATCGTGCACTACTACCTGGACGGCACCACGACGGAGGTGACCGCCGATCTAACCGGGACCAACGGCCTCGGTCTGCCGCTGGCCCCCGGGGAAGGAGCGGTTTACAACGTGGTCGTCCTCCCGGATACGCAGGCGGTGGGGGCGCAAACGGGGAACGACCAGGTCATCCTCTTCTCGGCGACCTCGCAGAACGATCCGACCAAGATGGATGTCGTGCAGGCGATCACCAAGAATTCCTACCAGCCCGACCTGTGGCTGAAAGTGAACGACGGGTCATTCACCGGGCAGAATATGTACAGCCCCGACGGAGTCATGCAGTCGGTGACGCAGCCCGTGTCCGTCGGCGGCTCATTCCTGGTCACCTTCCGTGTGGTGAACAACGGCTCACATGCGGACAGCTTCACCGTCACCGCCCCCGCCGCCCCCAGCGCCTGGAATTTGAGCTACACCCGCCTGGACACCGGCGCAAGCATCGATGCCGACATCACCGGCGCCACCGGCTGGCTCACCCCCAGCCTGGCCCCCGGTGCCTCCATCGACTTCACCCTGCTGGTGACGCCTCTCGCCGGCGCCACGGGTGACAACACCTTCACCGTGAGCACCGCCTCGGTGGCTGATCCGAGAGAGACGGACGTGGCACAGGTCATCGCGAGCGTCCAATGATGGTTGGGGACTGCCCCCGCGGCAGAGCCCGGTAAATATCATATAAACAGGCCGCGACTGGCACGCCGGTATGTACGAGAGTGCTCAGTCAGGGCTGTCCCCGCGTTAATGCAACCAGTCATATAGACGCGGGGACAGCCCAGACCAGGCACCGGTTATCGCACGGACACCATTCCGCTGCGTGCTACTGGTTACACAAATGTGCTTTTCCGCGAGGGCAGTCCCCAAACCGGTTCCTCGGGCTTCACCGGATGCAACGACGTGAGCTATCAATATCTTTTCGAGCATGAGCATGAGTAAGAGCATGAGCATGAATTCTTTTCGCCGGTTGAAAGATCATCCGCCAGGTGCTACCATACCCGCATGATTACCGAAATGGCACAGCGAGCCCGGGAGGCCGGGCGGATATTGGGGACGTGCTCCGGCGGCGTGCGCTCGGCGGCGATCAGCGCGATGGCGGAGGCGCTGCTGGCGCGGCAGGCGGAGGTGCTGGCGGTGAACGCGGAGGAGGTCGCCGCGGCGGAGGCGGGGGGATTGCCCGCGCCCTTCGTGCAGCGGCTGCGGCTGACGGAGAAGACGATCACGTATATGTACGACCGCATGAGCGAGGCGGCGGCGCTGCCGGACCCGCTGGGGATCGTCACCCGCGGGCATGTGCGGCCCTCCGGCTTGCGCGTGCAGCGGGTGAGCGTGCCGCTGGGGGTGATCGGCATCATCTACGAGTCGCGCCCCAACGTGACAGCGGATGCGGCGGCCGCCTGCGTGAAGAGCGGCAACGCGGTGATCCTGCGCGGAGGCTCCGAGGCATTGCGCACCAACGTGCTGCTGGCGGACATCCTGGCCCGCGCGGCGGAGTCCGTCGGCGTGCCACAAGGCGCCATCCAGATCGTGCGCACGCCGGATCGCGCGGCGGTGGGCGAGCTGCTCAAGCAAGAGCGCTACATCGACGTGATCATCCCGCGCGGCGGCAAGTCGCTGATCAAGCGCATCGCCGAGGAGAGCCGCATCCCAGTGATCAAGCATTACGACGGCATCTGCCACCAGTACGTCGCCGCCGACGCTGACCTCGACATGGCGGTGGCGGTGGTGGTGAACTCCAAGTGCGAGAAGGTCGAGGTGTGCAACGCGCTGGAGACGCTGCTGGTAGATGCCGCCATCGCCGACCGCGCGCTGCCCGTGCTGGCGAATGCGTTGCGCGCGCAGGGGGTCGAGCTGCGCGGCTGCCCGCGCGCCCGCGCCATCGTCGACATGCTGCCCGCCACGGAGGAAGACTGGACGACGGAATACCTGGCCCCCATCCTCTCCGTCAAAGTGGTGGACGGCATCGAGGCCGCCATCGCGCACATCAACACCTACGGCTCCGGCCACACTGACGGCATCATCACCGAGGGGCTGGCCCACGCCGAGCGCTTCACCGCCGCCGTCGACTCCGGCTCCGTGATGGTCAACGCCTCCACCCGCCTCTCCGGCGGCGGCGACTACGGCCAGGGCGCCGTGGTCGGCATCAGCACCGACAAACTCCACGCCCGCGGCCCGGTCGGCCCGGAAGACCTGACCAGTTATAAGTGGGTGGCGATTGGGGCGGGGCATATCCGTAAATAATCGCATTTGCACCCGCCGTTTGTAGTAAGGCACGCAGTGAAACGGAGTGCCGTCGTCGACAGGTAAGCCTATCATTTGGGAGGCCAGCCTATCGCCGACGCTACTCCACTGCATTGCGTAGCTTACTACAAACAGGCTTACGCATTTACGCCTACCGTTCGTAGTAAGGCACGTAACGGAGTGGAGTGCCGTCGTCGACAGGTAAACCTATCATTTGCGAGGCTAGCCTATCGACGACGCTACTCCGCTTTGCTGCGTAGCTTACTTCAAACGGGCTTATCTGTTTTTAGGGAGCGGCATTATGTATGATTATCGTAAAATGAGCAAAGAAGAAAAAATACAAGTGTTGTTAGGGCGTAAATCCCTGGGGTATCCGCTGCACGCGCCGCCGCATATTCGCTATACCGAAGGGGATTTTCTGATTACAGCCGCCTGTTATGAGCATCGGCGGATTTTCGATACCCCTGAAGAATTGAACTGGCTGACCGAGCAACTGCTGACGGTGTTTACGACCGCCAAATGGCCCTGTATCGCCTGGGTCGTGTTACCGAACCATTATCACGCACTCCTCCGCCTTCCGGGGCTGGAAAGCGCCAGTGAGATTATCCGCAAGGCACACAGCAGCATCTCCACCGCGATCAATGGGCGGCAGCGTGCGCGCGGTCGTCAGGTCTGGTACCGGTTTGCTGATAAGCTTATGACCTCGGAACGGCACCTGCTGGCCACCATCAATTACATCCACAATAACCCGAAGAAACATCAATACGTGAACGAGATGGGTGAATGGCCTTGGTCCAGTTATCACGACTATCTCAATAAATTCGGCGAAGCGTATATGATGAACTTGTGGGGTCTCTATCCGGTTTATGACTATGGCGCGAAGTGGGATATCTATTAATACTGACGCATATGCACCCGCCGTTTGTAGTAAGGCACGTAACGGAGTGGAGTGCCGTCGTCGACAGGTAAACCTATCATTTGCGAGGCTAGCCTATCGACGACGCTACTCCGCTTTGCTGCGTAGCTTACTACAAACGGGCTTATCTGTTTTTTGAGGGCTTTCATGCATCTCGCCTACATTCTCGGCACATATCCGCAACCATCGGAAACCTTCATTGCGCGGGAGGTGGAGGGGTTGCGCGCGCGCGGACATCGGGTGGAGCTGTTCAGCCTTTTTGCGCCGGCGGACGGGCCGGCGGGAGGGGTGACGTACGGCTGGGCGCGCGTGCCGGAGCGGGTGCGGCGGAAGCTGCATGAAGCGTCCGCAATTGAGGCGCTGGCACGGCAGTGGGGGCAGGAGTTCGTGCGGCGCGGGTGCGGGGCGGTGGTGGCGCACTTCGGGTCGCTGCCGTCCACGGTGGCGCTGCAGGCAGCGGGCACGCTGCCCTTCTTCCTCAGCCTGCACGCACGCGACATTTATGTCGAGGCGGAGCGGTTAGAGGAGAAGCTGGAGCGCGCTCTGGCGGTGGTGACCTGCACGCAGGCCAACGTAGATTACCTGCATACACAATATCCGCAACATGCGGATCGTATCCATCTTATCTATCACGGCCTGCCGCATGAGTGGCTGGCGATGCCGGCGCCGGAGCGCCCGCGTGACCTCGGTGAGCCGCTGCGCATCCTGGCGGTGGGGCGGTTGGTCGAGAAGAAGGGGTTCCTCACACTGCTGCAGGCCTGTGCGCTGCTGCGGCGGCGCGACATCCCGTTCATCGTGCGCATCCTTGGTGATGGCCCGCAGCGCCGGCAACTGCTGGACACCGCCCGCCGCCTCGGCGTCGCCTCACAGCTCCACCTGGCCGGCTGGGCGCGCCGCGAGCAGGTGGTGGAGGCCTACGCCTGGGCCGACGTCTTCTGCTGCCCCTCCGTCCTCGCCCCCGACGGCGACCGCGACGGCCTGCCCAACGTGCTGGTAGAAGCCCAGTCCACCGCCCTCCCCACCGTCGGCTCCCGCCTTTCCGGCATCCCGGAAGCCATCACCGATGGCCGCAACGGCGCCCTCACCCCGCCCGGCGAGGCGGAAGCTCTCGCCGACGCCCTCGCCCGCTACACTGATCCGGCCTTACGCGCGCAACACGGGCAGGCGGCCTATGCCGATTGCCGGGAACGCTTCGACAGCGAGCGGTGGCTGACGCGGCTGGAAGAGATCGTGGCACGGGCATAATGCCCACGGCAAATCCATGTTATAATGGCGCGAGAGCATTCTTCGGAGATATGTATGCCCAGATTCAAAGTCGGTACCGACGATTTTAAGGAATTACGCGATGACGGCGGGTACTTCGTCGATAAATCGCTGTTGATCAAGGAAGTGGTCGACGGTAGTAAAGCACTGCTCCTGCCCCGCCCGCGCCGGTTCGGCAAGACCTTGAGTCTCTCCATGCTGCGCTACTTTTTTGAGCAATCTGCAGAGGACCGCTCCTATCTCTTCCAGGATCTCGCCATCGCGTCGATGCCGGAGGTGATGGCGCATCAGGGGAACTATCCGGTCATTTACCTGAGCCTGAAAGATATCAAAGCGAATGATTGGGAGAGCAGTTGGGCGAAAATACGCAAGGAGATTATATCGCTCTATCTTGCACATCGCTATCTGCTGGTGTCATTACCGCCAACGCGGAAAGCCGATTTTGAGGCAATTGTCCTGAACACCGCCGATCAGACGGTCATGGAAAGTTCCTTGAAAGACCTGATTCGCGATCTCTCCGAGTATCACCGGCGACCCGTCGTCGTGTTGATCGACGAGTACGATTCCCCGATGATCGAAGCCTGGGAAAGAGGCTATTATCGCCCGATGGCGGACTTCATGCGCGCCTGGCTCGGGGGCGGGTTGAAGCCGGTCGAAGGCACCGCCGTGTTCCGCTCGGTGGTGACGGGCATTTTACGGGTGGCCAGGGAATCGATCTTTTCCGGGTTGAACAACCTGAAGGTTTGGAGCATGCTCCAGCCCGGGCCGTTCGCCGATAAGTTCGGGTTCACACAGCCGGAAATTGATCGCCTGCTGCTGGACTTCGCCCTGCCCGAGCTGGCGCCCGCGATGCGCGATTGGTATAACGGCTACGACTTCGGCGGCGTGACGATCTATAACCCCTGGTCCGTCATCAACGGCGTCGATAATTACCCGCAACCCCTGGGACCGTATTGGCTGAATACCGCCTCCAATCAACTGGTGCATGCCGAGTTGGCCTGCGGCGGGCTCGACCTGCAAGGTGATCTGGAGAAGCTGCTCGCCGGCGAGGAGTTGCGCTATCCCATCCTGGATACCATTACCTTCGAGGATGTCGGGCGCAACCCGGAAAACATCTGGAGTTTCCTGTATTATGCCGGCTACCTGAAGGCGGTAGACCCGGCCTATGATCCGTTGGACTTGAGTACCCTCACCTACCGCCTGCAGATTCCCAATATTGAAGTCTCGCTGGTCTACAAGCAATTTATCGCCCGGTATTTCGATGAGCAGTTGCATTGGCGGAACGCGGCGGTGCAGGACTGGTTACACGCCCTGTTGCGCTGCGATTGGCCCCGCTTCGAAGCGAGTTTACAAGAGTTGGTAGAAAACCTCTTCAGTTACCATGATACCGGCAAATACCCGGAGGCCGTGTTCCATGCCTTCACGCTCGGGTTGCTCGCCAATCTGCGCGGCGCCTATGAGATACATTCCAATCCGGAAACCGGCTACGGGCGAGCGGATATCCTGCTGCGCCCCCGTGGCGCGCGCTTTCCGCTGGGCTATGTGATCGAGTTCAAAAGCCTCCCCGCTGATGGCGATCTCGAGCAAGCCGTTGCCGGCGCCCTGGCGCAGATCGAGGCAAAACAGTACGCCGGGCGCCTGGTGGAAGCCGGGGTGGCCGCGACGGATATCCGCAAACTCGCGGTGGTGGTGAGCGGGCGACGGGTGCAAGTACGGGCGGCGCCAGTGAGTTGATGCGCTGGCATTCACGTGGCACGGGCTTCCAGCCCGTGAGTCGCCTTGGCTTCCCAGCCAAGGCACGTATAGACGTAGAAGGGATTCGAGTCGGCACACGATTTTACATCGTGTGCCGCGTGAACAACATATCATCGTATAGGACTGATCGGACCATTACGGACAACCAGTTACCGATTTTTGAGGTCGCAAAATGCGACCTCAAAGAGTGGGCACGGGGATAACTTATGTTATAATGCCGCCGGGAGATGAAGGAATACACCCATGGCAATCGATCAAGCACTCATCCCGGTTGAGACCATCACACAGACCATCCATGAGATTCGCGGAAAGAAGGTTATTCTGGACAGCGATCTCGCACGACTGTATGGTGTCACGACCAAGCGTCTGAACGAACAGGTCAAACGGAATGCAGGACGGTTCCCGGAAGACTTCATGTTTCAACTCACTGCCGATGAATATGATGACTCTCTAAGGTCGCAAAATGCGACCTTAGAGACCGGGCGCGGGAGGTATCGGAAATATTTGCCGTACGCATTTACCGAACACGGCGCACTGATGGCCGCGAACGTATTGAACAGTCCCAAGGCTGACGAGGTAAGTATTTATATCGTGCGCGCCTTCGTGCAAATGCGCGAGATGCTGTTGACACAGGCGGATTGGGCGTACAAACTGGAGCGGATCGAGCGGCGTTTGCAGGAACGATTTGCCTATCACGAGGACCGGTTGGACGACCATGAGGCGAAGATCGATACGCTGATCGATGCCCTCCACGAGCTGATGGCGCCGCCTGATCCTCAACGACGACCGATTGGGTTTCGTACCAGCGATGATATCGAGATGGAATGATTCATGCCTGTCGCTCCCTCACCGCGCTGACAAAGGATACCAGCAGCAGGACGAATACCACAACATGGTAGAGCACACATATACCGAAGATATCGTTTTCCAATTTGGCAAACCCAAAAGGATCATTGCCTATTACGCTGCTCTCCAAATACTTGAGAGTCCCAAAGACGATTGGGGGGCAATTACGGAGAAGAACCAGCATCCCGGCGGCGGTAAGATTTGTCGACTTGCCGCGGTAAAGCCATACAGCAATGATGATGCAACAAATGTCTAGCGGCACATTCGCCAGTTGTAAAGACTCAAACGGACGCAGATTGCCCGATTGTTCGGTAATCGCAGAAATCGCCCAACATGACTGCAATAGCGCCGGTAATAGTTGAATGGCCGAAAGCCAGCCGAGCAGCAAGGCGAAATACTGCTGCCTGCTTCGCTTGGTCGAAATCCTGGCGACTGGCTGATCATGTGAGATATCACCATGGTCGCTTACTCTATTTTCCATCGAACTCCATCCCCTTTCTGGACAGTGCTGTTATGAAAGACACAGCAAGGCGGGGATTCCAGACGGTAACGGCATACGATCTTACTGACCGTATGCCGTAATCATTTTATCAGACGGATCGGATTCGGGCTACAGTTTACAGATACTCCAACATCTGATCCGCGCTCTCAATATCCATGTTCGCCGGGATGCAGATGCCGGTGGGGACTTTGAGGCGGGGGTAGATGGTGACGGCGTTGGTGAGGGCGATGCCGCTGCGGATGACCACCTCATCGCCGATGGCCACGAAATTCTTCAGCGAGACGGGCTGCTCGCGCGAGGACTGCAGCTCTACCATGATGCCGGTGAGGGTATCCTCGATGTGGCTGTGCGGGCCGATGAGCGAGCCGGCGCCGATGGAGGAGCGCACGATGCTGGACTGTTCAAGGATCTCGCAATCGTCATCCACGTTGCACTCCTGCAGCACCACGCCGGGGTAGACGCGCACGTATTTGCCGATGCGCACGGGCGGGCGGATCTCCACCAGGCCTTGCTCCAGCTTCTCCGCCAGCGTCAACCGGCTGAGCGGATCGGTCATCTCCAGCGACTCGGCGTCGATGAGGATGTGGTCGCTGCCGGGGTAGACCTGCGGCATCATGGCCGTCATAGAGGGGAAGCGCCCGTGCAGCACATCGATCATCGTCTCCAGGTAGCTGGGGATATTGCCCAGGTCGCCCATGCGGCCCACCTGGAAGGCGTAGACGGGGTAGTTGTTCCTCACCAGCCAGGGCAGCAGGTCACCGCCGATGTCGAACTGCTTCTTGCGCATGGCCAGCACCTCGGGCAGGTGGCCGATCTCGCGCATCGCCCGTGAATCCATGAGGTAAAAGCCGGCATTGGTCACCAGCGGCGGCAGCTTCGCGTGGGTTTGCCCGGTGATGCCATAGTGGGTGTAGATCTGTTCCAGCGACGGTTTCTCGATGAAGCCCAGCACGCGGCTGTTCTCCGCGCGGTCGATGAGGCCGTAGCGGTTGGCAATGCTCTCCGCCGGCTGCGCCGCCGCAGCGATGGTCACCACCGCGCCGGTGCGCCGGTGTTGCTCCAGCATGGCCGGCAGGTCGATGTCCAGCACAGAGTCCGTCGGGAAGACGAAGGTGGTGTCCTTGATGTCGAAGTAATCCAGGTTGGTCAGCGTGGCATCGGCGCTGCCGGTGTTCTCGTTGTCGAAGCGCACGTGGGAATAGCGCACGCGCACCCCCAGCGCATCGCCGTAGCCGATGATGCTCTTGATCTGGTAGCGATTCTCCTTGCCCTTGGTGACCATCACGAAATCTTCGATGCCCTGTTGTTGCAAAATGCCGACAATCCAGTCCAGCACCCGCCGCCCGAGCAACCGCACCGCCGCCTTGGCGCGCAAATACCCCTTCGCCTTCAAACTCAACGGCCGAAACCGCACCCCTTGCCCGGCTGCCAGGCCCAACCCAACCACGTGCTGCATGCCTGTTCTCCCATACAGAAAAATAAAACGCCTCCCCGTATAGCGGCGAAGGCGTCTTGTCTGTGTCAAGTATAGACAAGCTTGTGCGTATGGCGTGTGAAGTGAGCGTGACAAGCAGGAATTTTCCGCCACGAGTAGGCAACTTGTTCCGTTCGCTTTAATTCCTACGATGGAACGGCTGCACATCAATAATGGTCAATGATGGCAGGATTCCCTCGTATGTACCGCATTCAGTCATGTCCCGGTCCATCGAAACAATAGCATAAAACGCCTGCGTATGATCAGAGAGATCGATATGATGATCCCGCTGGAGGCGCTCCTTGATCGTGGCGATATGCAGGGGATTTGTCGCTGCGCGGCAAACGGCTTCTGTTCCCAATGAGGAACGCCCAGCCATGATTGTCATCAGGCTGTTCGGATGGAATGGGTGCGGCCCGCGCAGAAGAACCCCGAAATCGCGTACGAACGGATCGGTATCTCTATTGCCAAAATTCGGCGGGGTGTATGGATGACCATTGAGATACAGCATCACACGGATATCCAGTAAATCGGTACTTGCCGGATCAGCTTTAAACTCTAGTGATGGAGACCACTTTCGGTTAAACGCATCCAACAGCATTCCGGACCATTTATTGACTTTCGGACTGCCGATGCAGTAGAGATTGGCGGCATGCTCTCTCACCGTGTCATCCGTGTAATCTCTTGGATCAAGGAATTCAGGCAGACGCTCAAGGCCGAAGATAAAGCCGAACGCCTGGATCACCCCTCTGATCCCCACCTGGTCTGAACTTGTATGACGGAATCGATTAAAGCCACACCCCCGCATACCGCGAGCTCGACCGGATAAACAGGGATTTGCCCCTAACACGAATGGCTCATTGCGCATTTTGATGCTTGGCGGAACCAGCATTTCTTCCAAATAGCGCGTCGGTGATTCCGGGGCGCCGATCACAGCAGACAGGCTTTCCGCCAGCGTGTTTCGCAACGCTGCAATTCCCTTCGGTGTCGGCAGGTAGGTGAACACACGGAAATTCCGGAGGTCAAACGGCAGGGTTTCCGGCTGATCCTGTGTAATCAAGATCACCGGTTTATTCTTGGCATGCGCCAGGGCGACTTCGTACACGACATTTCGATTGAGCCCCGTCAAATCAGCGATACAAATACAGCTTTCATCGATGCCAGTGCGAATATCCTCCGGTATCTCAATCGGATGCAGGTTTTCATCCACTCGGACACATTGCAGGTTGCATGAGGTAATCGCAGGTCTGATCGCCCCTTCCATGACTTCTTTGAACGTGTCTGCGAAGGGCATCATGACGAAGCATTTTGACATTTATCGCCTCCATGGTTTCTTGGTGCTGTTGGTCTGGCGCAGCAGGCTCAAAGCACGTTGAATGTTTTATAACTATTCGTATGGTCGTTCCGGTGCAGAGTACAAGCTATGCGTATTGTAGCAGGCCAGCGATGCCGGGGCAACTGCTTGCGGCGGGAATCATACGCTGAAAAGGGTCGCGCTCCAGGGGGCCGTGGCCACTTCACTGTCTGAACCATGATTCAAGGATTCAAGGATTGAAGGATTCAGCTATGTGGCCAGGTGAAAATGCCGCAGCCATCATGTCAAGAGCGATTCAGAGGGATAAGGTTCTTGATGTTGAGCCACGGGTGGATCGGTCAGTGCTGGCGGGATGTCTGAATCCTTGAATCCTTGAATCCTGGTTCAGACAACGGGCCAGAGCATACTCGACATCTTTACAAACCCCACCAACCGTACTACGATACCACTATGCAAACCATGGATGATATTGCACCCGAACTCCGCCCGCCGCTCAAGCGCGCGCTGCGGGCGCCATTCACGTTCTTCTTCTCCCTGGTGCTGGGAATCTTCATCATGTTGCTCTGTGCCGGCATGAGCGCCATGGGGGAGTCCACGGTGATCTCTACGCTGCCGGGTCTCTTTTCCCACTACCCCTGGCCGCGGATGATAGGCCTGGTGTTGGTGTTGGCCTTGTGTTATGCCCCGCTGGGATACTCGCGCTGGCGCAAGGCGTGGCAACTGCAGCAGCGCCTGCAGGACGGCACGCGGCTCCTCAATTCGTCCACCCCGTTTCCGGTCGAGGTGCGTTGCTGGAAGGCGTATGATCGAACAGAAAAAGCGTTCATCTGGCTTGCCGGCCTACGCCCTTGTGGGGCTGATCCGCAAACCTCCTTTACGCCCTACCGCATTATCGTCCCGGAAAAGATCGTGCAGGACGCCGACTCGCCAACGCCGTCTTTCCTATTCGCCGCCGACACGATGCCGGAGATGCAGGTGATTCGCACCGCGGGCTACCCGACGCTCGTCATCGGCAAGGAAGAATATGTCCCACCGCCTTTTCTCCACAGTCTGCCTGCTGCGGAGGAGAACCCGGTGCTCCCCCCGCCACCGCGCGCGATTCCGTGGCTCATCGACTGGCAAATCCGCACCCATCACTGCCGCATCCCCATGTTCCTCGGCATGGCGTTCGCCATCGCCTCGCTCATGCCCAGGTGCTGGCATAAATTCACGGGCGTTCTGGTGCCGTTTTCAGCCGAGTTCTACTTCGGCAGCGTCTATCTGCTGGGCTTCACGCTCTTCGCCGCATTATTGCTCTGGATGGCCATCGCCGGCGTGCCGTACTGTCACCGCCTCCGGCAACTCCTGCGGCTGGGCATTCCGGGGTGGGCGATGGTGGAGGAGGTGCGCCGGCTGTCAGGTGGGCGAAAGGTCTTGCGGCTGCGCATCCGCGATGTCTCCGGGGCGCAATACCACCAGGAAATTACCACCGCCGAACACACCCTCGTCCGCCCCCCACTCTATCACTGGCCGCAAACTGGCGAGTTCGCGGTGCTCTTCGACCCCACCGGCACCCTTCCCCCGGCTCGCTGGGAAGTCTTCTCCGGTGTAAAATTTTTCAGCCTACTGGCTATCGACACCGATGGCCGCATGCGCATCGAACCATCCAGTCTTTTCATCAGCCTGTTTTGCCTGAGTGTCGTCATCGCGTGTATTATCGTTATCGCGAGTTATTTCAATGGGACGCAGGGGGAGTTGTTGAAGTTGCTGCGATAAGCAGGAGGTTTTTATGCCGAATACGGATGAGATTGCTCCCGAATTCCTGAACATCGTCTGAACCATGATTTAAGGATTCAAGGATTTCAGGATGCAGTGCGCGCCCAGGTGGATCATGCCTCGGTCATCATGCAACAGCGCGATCCGGAGGGATAAGCCTCTTGTATTTACGCCACGTGTGGATCGGTCAGTGCTGGCGGGGCGCCTGAATCCTTAAATCCCTGAATCATTAAATCATGGTTCAGACAAAAGACCGGTTGCATACGCGGGGACAGCCCGGACCGAGCGCTGGTCACCCCACGGATACCATTCTACGACATACTGCTGGCAACAAGACCGAGCGTGTCCGCGGGGGCAGTCCCCCACCGACACAAAGACCCCCACCCCGTTCCCGAGATGAGGGCCATTCTGACCTTGGACCTTGGAACTTGGAACTTGGACCTTAGAACTATAAATATTCCAGTATCTGCTCCGCGTTCCCAATGTCCGTATACGGCGGCACCACCAGGCCGGCGGGGACTTTGAGGCGGGGGTGGATGGTGACGGAGTCGGCGAGGGCGACGCCTTCGCGCACCACCACTTCGTCACCGAGGGCGACGAAGCGTTTCAGTGAAACATGCTTTTCGTGGGTGGATTGGATCTCCACCATGGTGCCGGTGAGAGTGTCTTCGATGTAGCTGCACGGACCGACGAGCGAGCCGGAGCCGATGGAGGAGCGGATGATGGAGGCGTGCTCAAAGATCTCACAGTCATCGTCGATGTTGCATTCCTGCAGCACCACGCCGGGGTAGATGCGCACGTATTTGCCGATGCGCACCGGCGGGCGGATCTCCACCAGCCCTTGCGCCAGTTTCTCCGCCAGCGTCAGCCGGCTGATGGGGTCGCTCATCGCCAGCGATTCGGCGTCGATGAGCGTGCCGCCGATATCCAGCGTGCCCGGCGGCACCAGGGCGTTCAGCGACTGGAACTTCCCGTGCATGACATCGATCATTGTCTCCAGGTAGCTGGGGATATTGCCCAGGTCGCCCATGCGGCCCACCTCGAAGCAATACACCGGAAAGCCGTTGCGCACCAGCCAGGGCAGCAGGTCGTTGCCGATATCGAACTGCTTCTTGCGCATCGCCATGATCTCCGGCGCGCGGCTGATCTCGCGCAGCGCCTGTGCATCCATGAGATAAAAGCCGGCGTTGGTCACCAGCGGCGGCAGCTTTTTCGCCTCTTGCCTGCTCACGCCGTAATGGGCGTAAATCTGTTCAATGGGCGGTTTCTCCATGAAGCCCAGCACACGATCGCCCTCCGCGCGGTCAATGAGGCCATAGCGATTGGCGATGATCTCCGCCGGTTGTCGGGCGGCGGCGATAGTCACCACCGCATTGGTGCGCCGGTGCTGGTCCAGCATGGCCGGCAGATCGATATCGAGCACGGAATCGGTCGAGAAGATGAACGCCGTCTCATTGATGTCGAAATAATCCAGGTTCGTCAGCGTGGCATCGGCGCTGCCGGTGTTCTCGCTGTCAAAGCGCACGTGGGAATAGCGCACGCGCACACCCATGGCCTCGCCATACCCAATGATGCTCTTGATCTGGTAGCGGTTCTCTTTGCCTTTCGTCACCATGATGTAGTCTTCGATGCCTTGCTGGCGCAGGATATTCACCAGCCAATCGAGCACCCGACGACCAAGAAAACGGACGGCGGCTTTCGCCCGTAAATACCCGCGCGCTTTAAGCGACAACGGCCTGAACCGCACGCCGCTCCCCGCGGCGAGTCCCACTCCGACGATATGGTTCATATGTGTTACCTTATCTGAACAGTGATGCCGAATTCATTGCGGTGATTCGTCATCCCCAGTATAGCAAGGGGTATTCTATCCAGCAAGTAGCCGCATGTAGTACTGATGTGGCATGGCCGTCCTGGCCATGGGTCGCATGAGCAGGATGCTCATGCGACATCACCCCGATTTTATCGGGGCGACGCACGGGCTGGAAGCCCGTGCCACGATAAGTCCGTGGCACTTTTCGAATAACCGTCGTGCATAGGCGAGGCATGGAACGGGCAGTGTCTTGCGTAAGGAGGAGCGTGGATGTTGCATCGTCTTGCTCTTGTTATCGCGCTGCTGGGCGTGCTCTCGCTGATGGTGGCGGCGCAGACGACGGCGAATCCGCTGCGGCGCACGATCAGCGTGACCGGCAAAGCGGAGCGCCGGGTGTCGCCGGACCTCGGGATTGTCGTGCTGGCGATACAGACCCAGGGGAGCGCGCTGACGCGCGTGACCCAGCAGAACAACGCGACGACCAATGCCGTGATGAACGCCGTGCGGAAGCTCGCTATCCCCAATCTCGCCCTGCGCACGCTCGTGTTCGATGTGCAGCCGGTCTACGAACAGGGGACGCCCGAACACCCGGCGCCGAATCCGCCGAAGATCATCGGCTACCAGGTGACCAACCGCCTGGAAGTACGCATTCCGGATGCGGAGACCGCGCGTCTCTCCGACAACGCGGGCCGCGTGCTGGAGGTTGCGCTGGAGGCGGGGGCGAACCGCGTGGACAGCATCACCTTCACCCTGCAGGATGAGCGCCCGGTGCTGCGCGCGGTGCTGGCCGATGCCACGCGCGATGCCGCAAGCACCGCCGCCGCGCTGGCCAGTGCCGCCGGCGTCACCCTGGGGCCGCTGATGACGCTGAACACCAGCCAGTACGTGCAGCCCATGCCCATGTTCGCCCGCGCCGCCGCGGAAGTTGCTGCCCCCGTGCCGGTGGTCGCCGGGGAGTTGACGGTGCAGGCGACGGTGAGCGCGGTGTATGAGATACGGTAGGGGGCGAGTGATTAGTAATTAGTGAATAGTGATTAGTATGGTGGGCTATACTACCGTCTGCGGCTGATCGGAGAATACCGTGGGAGGCATGGGATTACTGTGCCGAAATCACATTCCTCCCAGACCTCCCATTTATCTTATACTTCCCATCCATAGGGAGTTTCGATGTCAGTCTCCGAAACGGTGCATCCCTCACCGGCCGACGACTATTTGACCCTCCGCACTGTCAGTCTTATAATCAATTACCCAATCCGTCCGCATACGCGATCACAGGGGGTGGATGATGAAACACGGTGTCTTCGTCATGGGGTGGCTCCTCGCGGGCCTGCTGCTCGGTGGTCTGGCGCTGCGCGCGGCGGAGGCGCCGCATACGGAGTACGGCAACCTGCTGGAAGCCAGCAACTCTGCCAACTGGGGTGGCGGGAAATATGTGGGGGCGAAGTACGCGGTATCCTTCCTGGTGCACAAGGGCGGGGAGTTGCAGGCGTTCTGGACGCACTGGCGCACGCCGGCCCCGGGGTATGGCGGCGGCGACCTGGGCACCTGGAACTTCGAGCTGCACACGGACAACCCCACCGGGCATGTGCCGTCCGACACCATCCTCAGCAAAGTCACCGGGTTCACCCATCCGCCCGAAGGCTATTTCCGCATTGCGCTGCCGAAGGTGAAGCTGGAGGCCGGCGCCATCTACCATATGGTGATGTACAACACGGACCCCGACGCGCGCACGAACTGGTCGTCGCCGAACATGATCCGCTCGCGCATCGAGACCCCCTGGCAGCAGGTGGTGGCGCAGTCGCTGACCGGCGACAACACCTGGGCGCCGGTACGCACCGCGGATGCGCAGCAGTTGACCCTGTACGGCGGCTATGCGCGCGCCAGCTACCTGCTGGAATATGCCGACGGCACCTCTGAAGGCCAGCCGTACTACTCCGCGCGCTTCCTCCCCATCTTCGCCACCACCTTCGTGGGCGAGCAGCTCATGTGGAAAGCGCGCCCGGACACGAAAATCGTCGAACTCGGCTTCCCCGTCTTCGCCGTCGGCACGCCCGCCGATGCGCTCTACTACACGCTGGAGGATTGGGACGGCAACAAGCTGGCAACCGGCAAGCTGGCCGGCCCGGACACCATCAAACCCACGCCGGAATGGTACCGCGCCAAACTGGACCCGCCCGTGACGCTGCAGCAAGGCAAATACTACCGGCTCTACCTGTCCGCGCCGGGCTGCAAAGATGAAAAGAACGGCTACGGCGTATACGCCCCCTACAGCTCCACGAAAGTGCCCGGCTGGCCGGAGCTCACCTGGGGCGGCTGGGGCGGCCGCGAAACCACCGGCAAGGACGGTAAATGGACGCCATCCGCCGATGCCACCCCGATGGACCTGTCGTTCAGCCTATTGGGAGATGAGGTGACGGGGGAGAAGTAGCCTGGGGATTGTCTGTATAGGGTTTCGGGGACAGTTCCCCTCACGGGTCGCGGCTGGCAGGTATGCAAATATACGCGTGACGGAACAGGCACTTCGGTATCGAAGGCAGTAGTAGGCCGCGCCCACTGTGGCGCGCTGAGGTAAGTTTCCACTTCGTGAACTTAGACTCGAAACCGGCTCCGAGTTTACGTCCCCACGGATACCAACTACGCTGACACGCGCCACGGTGGGCGCGGCCTACCCTCTGTTCATGTCAACGGCGATTCTCGAACGTGAATAATCACATTTTCTTACAAGTCCCCGAAACCGGTGCATCTCTCGCTGGCTAGTCATATTTTCCCGAGCAGGGCTTTCGCTTCGTGCCCCTACCCTCCCCACGAGGGGGAGGATAGGGGCAATTGAAACGCGCGGCTATTCGACCAGCGCCGTGCCCCATTCCGCGGGTTCCAGGCGGCTTTCGTTGGGCACGTCGTAGGTGACGTTGGCACTGAAGCTGTTGTTCACCCAGTAGGAGCGCCCGGCTGTCTGATTGCCGGTGGCATTGCCGTAGAGATAGCCGACGTCCAGCGTCAGCAACTGGCCCGGCTTGAGCGCGAGACCGACCGCCGCTTGCGGGATGATCACCGTCGCGGTGAAGCCGGCGGGGGTCTTCTGGTATTCCAGCCCGATCTCTTTGCTGACCTCGATCGTGTCGAAGGACTCCTGGCCAGTGGGCGAGGTGAGCACGATGGGCTTGCCGGTGAAGCCTTTCACCTTCGGCCGGTAGATCACCACACACGGGTTCCCGTCTTTACGCGTCACCAGGATGCGCAGGTCGCCCGGGGCGGGGGTCTTCCGCTGCGGATCGGCGGTCGGGTCGGTGGCGAGCTGGATATCCAGGCAGTTGCCGCCCTTGAACAGGATGTTCGGATCGGGCTGCGCGTTCACCAGGTCGCTGGGACTGCTGACGGCGTAGGACAGATACAGGTTCTTCTCGTCATAGGCTGCGCGTACGCTGAAGTTGCGCTCGCCGTCGAACGCCCGGGAAATCGCGGCGGCGGTCGCCAGGCCCGATTTGTTGCGGGCGATGGACATGCGCTGACTCCTGGCCAGCGCTGAGCTGTACTTCGCCAGTGCCTCGGCCGCCAGCTTGGCATCCGCTTCACTCACGACAAACTTCTCGTCCGGCAGGTATTTCACCGTGTCCAGCCCGAAGATCTCGGTGACGCGCGCATCCCCGGCCCCCGCCAGCAGGAAGTAGCGGCTCTTGCCCTGGCTGCCCGGCAGGTTGTCGAGCTTCACGAGCTGGCCGGTGATGGTTTCCGAGAGGGTCACATCCGGCCCCAGCCCCTTGCCATCGCGGCCATCGCGCATGAGCATGCCGACATACACGCCGTCACGCGTGACGAGGTGATAGGTGTTGAAGTAACAGGAAACGCCGGTGAAGTTGCCGGCTACGCCTAACCCCTGCGTCAACCCCCACAGCCGTCCGGGCGCCTGCAAGGGGAGGCCCAGCGCATCATACCACGCCGCGCCCGGAGGATAGCTCCACAGCACCTTCCCGGTGGTGGAGTACTTGGCCAGGATGCCGTAGCTGCTGCCGTCGTCCGGATCCATCCAGCCGATCCCATACGGCATCGTTTGCGAGACCTTCAGGTCATAGATGGGCCGGGCGCCTTCCATGCGCACGGGGGTGTATTTGCGGGTGCCCCGCCACAGGTTCAGGTTCTCATCCAGCCAGCCGATGTCAGAGGTACTCTCCCCGGGCATCGGCGTCAGCTCGTCGGCTTGCACGGTCTGGTCATTGTTCTTATCCTGCCAGAAGTAGACGCCGTTGGGATACTGCTTAGCATCGGCCATCAGCGGGAATTGCACCTTATCGCCATAGTAGACATAGCCGCGGTTCAGGCTGATGAGGGCCAGGAACGGCTTGTAGACATCGCCGTCGCGCATGGACAGGATGCCCATGAAATTCGCGTTGCCGAAGCAGTACTGCTTGCCGTTCTTCGCGGTAAAGAAGTGTGGATGGTTGATATAGCCGGACGGCCCTTGCGGAAACATCATGTTCGGCGTGGTGGAGCGCCAGATGGTGCTGTACGGCGTGCAGGTATTTTTGTTCCAATCGATCTTCCACAGCACATTGTGGCAGTAGATCTCATCCGGTTTCTTCGGGTCGATATAGGAGTAGCCGAAGTAGTCGCAGCCGCCGAAGAACTCGTTGACGAGTTTGCCGGTTCTGGCATTCCAGGCGCTGATGCGCTTCGGCGAGTCCGTTGTCTCGGCCACCCACAGCTTGCCCTCTTTATCAATCGAGATGCCGCCGGGCTCGTAGATGCCTTTCGCGCTGTAGCGCCCCACTGCCGGGCGCCCGCCCTTCGTGCCGATGCTGCGCTGATACGCGCCCATGGTATTGGAGACGGAGATATTCTGCAGCGCGCCGGTGTTGGCCACGTAGATCATCCCGTCCGGCCCCACGGCGATGCCGCGCGGGGTGTCAAGATGACCGGCGATCAACGGGGTGACAACATTATCCTTGACGGCCAGCACCTTCCCGCCACTGATGACTGCCAGGCCGCCACCGGGGCGCACCGCCAGCCGCTCCGGGGCAGGCACGCTCCAGGTGCCTTTCAGATTGCCGCTCTCCGCGTCAAAAAGGCCCAGCAGATTGCGGTCGTGATAGGCCACGTAGATGATGCCATTGGCATACGTGAGGCCGGTGACGGTATTCGCTGCCGCCTCGCCGCCCGGCGGCGGGACCAGCGTCGGAGTGCCGTTGCCGAAGTTCAGCGGGCGCGCATCGGCGATGTCCAGCACGCGCACCGATGCTCCGGATGCCGCGAAGACGTGCTTGCCGTCGCTCGCTACGTACATGGCGCCGTCCATGATGCCCCACTGCTTGTGGCCGGCCAGGTCGGTGCGGATGAGACCATGCCCGGCCTCTGCGACGGACCAGGAGAGCAACACGCCCTGGTCAAAGGCACAGGCGTCGGTCGGCGTGCCGTGGTCGGCACCCCAGGCCCCCTTGCCGTTATCGATCTTGTACGGCGGGTTGCCGGAGTTGTGCGGCGAGAAGAGGAATTTGGTGGTGATCGGCTGATGGTAGATGCCGCGCAGGGTATACTCGCCCGGCGGCAACGGCTTGCCCTGGGCGTCCATACCGTCCCAGTGCTCTACGTTCTTGCCGGCAGCGCGGTTCTCCTGTGCGACCAGCAGGCGGCGCACGACATGGTCCTTATCGACCAGTTGCAGCGTAATCTGGCTGTCCTGCGGCAGGGTGTAGCTGAAGCTCAGCGGGAGCGGCTTGGCCGGCGGCGCACCTTCCTCCACGATCTCCTTCGGCAGGTTGCCGTACTCGGCGAAGATGATCTTGCCCCAGCAACTGGTCGACTGATAGGGAAAGCCCGGCGCGGCCATGACATCATACGCCCAGCCGCCATTGGTCTTCAGGCCATCGGCCTGGCCCCAGTTGAACTGTACGGTGCCGGCCACCAGGTTGCCGGCCTTCAGGGGATTGGTCGCACCCAGCGTGGTCCAGGGGATGCTGTACTCGAAGGTATAACCGCCGTTATCGGGCATTTTCACGTACTTGCCCTGGAACTGGTCGTTCGACACCACGCCGAACGGCCCCCATTCCTTGTGCGGCGAGTTGTAATGCATGCTGGTCTGCATGGTCAGGCAGGCTTGTGCTTTGTCGGTGTAGTGCCAGAGCGTCAGGTGGACGATGTTGGGATTCGCCGCATCACCGCTGCCATCCATGTACGCATTCACGGGGTAGCCCATCTTCGGGTCCACCGTGAGGCGGAATTGGCAGGAGTCGGCGTTCCACCCCTCCAGGCCGGTGACAAGGGGGTCGTGCCGGTTCATCATGGGGGTGGTGTCGCGCACCACCGCGCTGATATACAGGTTGGTCGCGTCGTACATCAGGGCAAATTTGGCGCTCATGGTGTCCGCGGTCTCCGACATGACGTACATGTAGATTTGCCCGGACAGGTCCCAGTCGTTCAATTGCCCGTCGATCGTCACTTTCCCAGGGGCAGGCACGGCGAAGAGTTTTTTGTGCCGTCCCAGGCCGCCGTCGGCCCAGGCTGCCGCTGTCAACAGCACGAAGAGCGCCGTCGCCAACAGCATCACCCTGGTGAAGAAATGTGTGTGCATGAGGTAATCTCCTTGCAAAGCATATAACTGATTAGATGTTGTTATACTGATTCTGTTTCGCAGAAATGCGAGAATAACAGAAATAGGGCTTTCACTTCGTGCCTCGATTTGATCCTTCGCAACGCCGGTAAATAATTAATCATGCATTCCGCAATCGGTCAGATTACGAGATATAATTGACATATGCCCGGTGAGAGCGTGAAATCAGTACGCCATACGCGGAGTCGAATATTATGCGGATAAGACGAATCCCCAATGCCATGACCGGCAACTTGAATAAGCTGGGGAAACCGCGGCGAAAGGTGCCGTTTCGCGTGGGTGCCGCACAATTGCTGCGCGAAGTGATCGGCTTACTCATCCTTTTCTTTGGATGCGTCTTCATCATGATGATGATGCTCCCAATCGACAAGCCGTTCTATCTTGCGCCGTTATTCCTCGTGAAGAAAGCCGCAGTGACCACGGGGGTGATTACGGATGTGCTCCCCCACTACGCGCAGTCAGATGATGCGACTCAATCGTATACGCAGAAAATCACCGATATTGAGTACAAATATTCGTATAACGTGGGAACCACTGAATTGCACGGCGTCACCTATGGCCCCCCTGATTCTCGCTTCAAACGGCATGATACGGTGCAGGTGCAGTATGTGCTCTATCACCAGACGGTGGTACCCCACGTACGATTTCTGGATGATCTTTCCGCATCAAGCCGCACTTTCACGACCGCGTTCTGGACGTTTTTCGGCTTGATGCTCGCCATCGTCTTCTTCTACACTGTGAAATCTGTGGAGAAAATGGCGCTGCTTCGTGACGGCACATTCGCATGGGGAGAGCTGAAAAGCGCATCCATTCAGACGGAGGGCGTCAAAACGACGTATGCGTTCGTGACGCATGATGGGACGCCTTATAGTGTGACCCAGGAATATGAATTCAAAGCGACGAGCATTGCCGGGGAGTATAAAGATCCGGAGGTCGTGGTAAACGCCGCCATCCTCTATGACCCGGAGCATCCGTCCGATGCCCTCATCTTGCCACAGCAACAACACCACCTGGTCGACAAAATGGATTATCTCACCGTCGACCGTGACGGGAAATTCCAACCCGCGGGTCACGCCGGACTCCTGGAGATCGCCGTGCTCGCGGCAGTCATCTTGCCGGTGCTCGTCCGACTCGCCTGGTGCTACTGGTATGTCTGGTCGACTCTGTAGCACCAATCAGGCCTGGGGACTGCCTTCGCGTTTACGCAACCGTCGAGCCCCGAAGGGGCGTTCTTCGATAGCCCAGGGTGCAGCGCAGCGGAACCCTGGGATGGTGGATCTTATAGATCCGACAAGCCCTGAAAGGGCGAAATGGGTATAGGGGTGGATACATCAAACCAGGGAGGAATGCCGCCCTTTCAGGGCTGGCGGACCTGATTTACCCACCCCACCCAGGGTTCCGCTGCGCTGCACTCTGGGCTATCGAATGGCAGCCCTTCAGGCTTCAACGAATGCACACGTCCCGTTTCCCGCGCAACCGGCCCGCGATGTGCGCCCGGCGAGGTGTGCATGACATGGAAAGCGGCGATATCTCCGGTAGTCGCAATGGATGTAACACGGAGGTATTTGGGATATGCACCAGTGGTGGACTGCGGCGAAAGTGTTGCTTGCGCTGGCCGTGCTCGTCTCGCCGGCTTGCGCGTTCGATATGTTTCCGCCTGCCGGACTCGGTGGGCCGACTGATTTGAGTTCCTACACGCGCTTCGTGCATCTCGCCTCCGGCGTCTGCCCGTTGTCGTTCTCCCTGAATGCCTTTCCGGTGGCCAAGCTGGACTTTGGCCAGTGCACCGGCTACCAGGCGATCAACCAGCAAAATTATGCGCTGCAGGTGCAGCCGACCGGTGGCAGCCTTCTCGCGCCGCAGGCGAGCTTCGGCCCGCTACCGTTGCGCTCGCAATATTACTACACCGTGCTGGTGATGGGCCAATCCGATATGCTGCGCGTGAAGGTGCTGGATGACGACCCCGGCCTGCCGCCGGCGCACCATGTACGGGTGCGGTTCGTGAACGCGGCGCTCACCGCCCCGCCGTTGACGCTGTCCACCTGCGGCGAGGCAGCCGCGCCGGTCTTCTGCGACATCGCCCCCGGCTGCGCCAGCGACTATCGCCTGCTGCCCTCCGGGCTCGCCGGCTACCGCATCACCACCGCCCGCTCCGCCACCCCGCTGGTGGATGTCGTCACCCAACCCTGTAACGGCTGGGTCTACACCGTGGTGGTCTATGGCGGCTATACGCCGGAGGAGCCGTATCGGGTGATCGTGCTGCGGGACCGGTAGTGACTGTGTGGGAGTGTGGGGGTTTGGGAGTGTGGGGTGTTTTGACAGGCATCATCGTCGATACACTGTAGTGAGATAACGCATCCGGGTACCGCCGATTTGACTCCCACACCCCCACACTCCCCATATGCGGCAAATTAGAATAAGTAAAGCGTCTTGCTTGCCATAATCATTCTCGTTTGCGGGCACCCTTACTCCCATGTCCTCATTTTCCCGACATGCGTCGGAGGCTCCTGTTTGCCTGACCGACG
>Ga0272448_1000384_pt1 | contig 68300 bp, 50 predicted proteins | sample YNPCB0191_FD_202220 | JGI IMG/M metagenome (GOLD analysis project Ga0272448, IMG submission 202220) | Hot spring sediment microbial communities from Yellowstone National Park, WY, United States - YNP-CB-019-1 | ecosystem: Environmental > Aquatic > Thermal springs > Hot (42-90C) > Sediment...
CGACCGGCCGGACCGGGACGAACCGCGCGCGGTATGCCGGGAGAGAAAGCACTACCCGCACCTGCGCGGCCCGCGTGCCGAGTGGAGGCTCGCGCATGCGAAGGCTTAAGTCAGCGCCATTCGTGAACGCCCCCGGAATCGCGGCCGAGGAACTCCTCGACGCCTTTGTCCGCGAGGGCCGCCGCCTCGGCCTGATCGCGGAGCGACCTCGACTCGCCGGCGGCGCGACGGGGCTCGAGACCCGGCACGTGCCGGCGTATTGACCTGTTTGCCTTTAGCACATATCGAGCTGGGAATGACCCAAGCGCCACATGCCCTTGACACCCGGAGGCCCGTCTGAATAAAGTTTACGTCTGTGGCAGGCCGCCCCGCGGAGGACGCCGTCGTGCGGTCGAGAGCGGGCCCCTCCGCGGCCCGGCCCGGGATCCTGGAGGATACCATGAGCGAGTGGCGTCTCTCTCCGGGAGGAGTGGCAGCCCTCGCGGCCATCGCGGTCGCGGCGGCCTCACTCGGTTCCGGTTGCGCGGGCGGCGGGAGGTCGGGCGCGCGCGCGACGGTGGAGATAGCTCAGCAGGCTAGCTACGATCATCATTTCTATTCCGAGCCCGGCGAGTTCGCGAAGCTGTCCGAGGCCGAGCGCAGGGCGCTCATCGAGACCGAGATAGAGCGGCTCGCGGGACCAGCCTGGGAGACCGCGCGCGCCCGGCTCTTCACGATGGGCAGGGAGGCCATCGGGCTCCTGATCAAGAACCTCGATCGCACCGAGCCCACGGAGGCGGCGCTCAGGTCGCTTCCGGGCAGGGCGGTGAAGGACAAGGCCGACACGTGGACCCTGGGCCAGGTGGTCTACGCCGTCCTCTGCGAGTTCGTGGGGTGCCATACGAACTACGCCTCGCAGCTCCCCAGATTCGACAAGGCCGAGTGGGAGGCCTGGTGGGCGAAGAACAGCAACCTGACCGTCTATAGCGATCTCACGAGGGCGCCTCCGTACGTCCATGCGCAGATGGAGGCCGAGCGGAAGGCGCTCTCCGCCCGCTACGAACCCACGAAGCTCGCCGAGGAAAAGAAGCTCGCGAGGGCGCCCGCGGCCGAAAGGCGCGGCGCGAAGAAGGAAAGGGCGCCTGCCGAAAAGGCCGTCAAGGCGGAGACGCCGGCCCCGAGACCCGCCGAGTCGAAGGGGCCTCCCGAGGCCAGCAAACCCGCCGGGTCGGTCGGCTCGGCGCCCGAGAAGGCCAAGGCGGCCGAACCCGAGTCGCGAAGGGGCGGGCGGAAGAAGCCTTCGCAGCCGGCCCCGTCGGCGGCCCCTGCGAGAGCTCCGGCGCCGGCCGCTCCGCAGCCGTCTCCGGCCGCGGAGACCGAGGACGAGGGCGCCGAGTAGATCGAGTGTCGTCCCTAGTTGCATCGCCGTCGGCCCTGGTCGCGGCGCGAGGCCCCGGGGCCCGCAGTCCTGAGGAAGTGTGGCGCTCGTGCGCACGCAGGCCCGGGATTGCCCCGTCGCGCGTTCCTTCCTGCGGACAGTTGCGGCGCGGGGCGCCCTCGCTCTGGCCGCGATCGCTGCGTGCGGCTGCCGGGCGTTCTACGGTCGCTCAATAGAGCTGAATCCGCTCGGGCGGGGACGGGGGCTCGCGGCCGAGTCCGTCTCCGAGGTGCTCGCGCTCGACGAGAAGGAGATCGACATCGGCCGCGCGGCGCTCCTCGTCGCGCGAGAGGACCGTCCGGGCCTCGACATCGCCTCGTACCTGGGCCGGCTCGACGAACTCGCGGCGCGCCTCGCGAGGCGATTGCCCGCACGCGTCTCGGTGCGCCGGGCCGTGGAGGAGACGGCCAGGCTGCTCCGGGTCCACGGCGACCGGTCCCCGCCCGCGCGACGCCGAAGGCCGGAGCCCGCGTCCGAGGCGCACGAAGCGGCGTCGGGGGGCCTGCCCGCGGAGATGGACCTCTCGCGGATTCTCGACGGCGACCGCGGGAACTGCCTGGGCCTCACGCTCCTCTACCTGGCCGTGGCCGAGCGCGCCGGGCTGCCGCTCGCGGGCGTTGCCGCCCCCGAACACTACTTCGTCCGCTTCGACGATGGCGTAACCCGGGTCAACATGGAGCTCACGCAGGGCGGCCGGGCCGTGCCGGACGGGGACTACATCAGGAGCCGGCGCATCTCGCGCGAGGCGATCGACCGCGGCATATACCTGAGGAGCGAGTCGAAGCGCCAGGTGATCGCCTCGCTCCTCTCCAACCGCGCGGCCCTGCGAGCCCTGGCGGGGAGGTTCGAGGAGGCCCTCGCGGACGCGGAGAGGGCGCTCGCCGTCAAGCCCTACTGGCCGCAGGGCCTCGTGAACAGGGGCCTCGCGCTCGAGCTGTCCGGCCGCGCCCGCGAGGCGGAGCGGGACTACCTGAGGGCCCTGGAACTCGACCCCCACTGCGCCTCTGCGCTCAACAACCTTGCCGCGCTTTACCTCACGCGCGCGACCGAGGGCCGCGCAGGCGGCCCGGCGGGGAGGGCCGCCGGCCGGGCGCCCTCCGGACATCCGCCTGCGGGTCCCGAGGAGGCCGGGGCGCTGCTCGAGTCCGCGTTCAGAATGGCCGAGAGAGCGGTGTCGCTCGCCCCGGCCAGGCCGGAGTTCCACGAGACGGCCGCCGCATGCGCCGCCGCGATCGGGGAGCGCCGCGCGGCCCGCCGCTGGCTCCGAAGGGCGATCCAGCTCGCCCCCGGGGAGCCCAGGTATGCCGAGGCGCTCGAGCGCCTGGAGGACTGATGCCCCGTCGGTCCGGTCCCGCCAGGCGATGCCCTGCGGGGCCGCGGACCTCGCGCCCCGGCCGCGCGAAGACCGCCGTCGGAGGTTCGCCTCGCGGAGGGCCTGTGATCGCTACCGGGCCGGTTCCAGCTCGACGTCGTCGAGCCAGACGCGGACCCGCGGAGTCGCCGACCAGAGCCTGACGCTCGCGCCGAGCACGCGCGCGTCGAGCTCCAGCTTGTGGATGACCTGGCTCCACTCCTCGGTGATCGTCCGGGCGGGGAGGTCCCTGCCGGCCACGTGTGCGAAGACCTCCGCCTTGGAGCCCACATCCGCACAGGCCCAGAAGCTGAGTTCGTACCTCCCCGGTTGGAGTGTGAGCGTCGTGAAGGCGCCCGCTTTCGCGCCGTCGGCGGGAGCCCTGACCAGGAGCGAGCGCTCGCCCGAGTGCGGGTTCGAAGTGTCCGCGCGCACGTGCCCCGACTGGCCAGGAGGGTACGCCCTCCACCCGGCGGGGAGCTTCGACACTTGATCCATCTCCTCGAAACCGCCGTTCGGAAGGAGCGGCCGGGACTCGGGCGCTCCCCGGGCCTCCGGGGCTCGAGCGCCCTGGACCTCCCCTGGCGCAGCCGCGCCGCGCGCCTCCGGGAGCGATACATCGCGGCCCATGACGACCCGCTCGACGCGGCGGTAGGTCCCGAGGAACTCGTCGCCCAGGGCCTCGAAGGCCGCGGCCTTGAGCGCGCCAGCCTTCGTGAAGAATCCCGCCTGCCTCGCGGCGTCCTCGTTGAGCAGACCATAGGCGTCCACGAGCGGGACGCTCAGCTCGACTGCCAGCCTCGTCACGACGCCGTTGTATTCCTCGACGAGCTGCCGCGCCCGGTCGTCCTGCGGCGTCCGGAGTGGCAGCGTGTAGAGGACCGGGATCGCACCCGCGTCGAGCACCTTTCGGGCGATCTCCGAAAGCTCGGGGGCGAGCTCGGCGGCGGGGCGGCCCCTGGCGAGATCCGCACCGTCGAAGCAGATCCTGACCGCCTCCGGCCTCTCGCGCCTGAGCCACCCCTCGACGGCCTTGCGAGCCGCGGAGACGGCGAGGCCACTCGAGGCGACACCTCCCTTGCTTGCGAAACTGTAGCTTTCTCCGAGCCTCTTCGCCAGGGCCGCATCGAAAGAGGAGTTTGCGGCGACCATGCCGCCGACGGCTCCGATCTTCCTCGCCGCTACCTTCGCGGCGTCGAACCGCTTCGCCAGCGCTGCGCACATGAGTTCCAGCGGCGAGGCGAGCATCGCGACCTCGATCGGCCTCAGGGCGCGGGAGTACACCCGAACGTCGTCCAGAAGCCCCTGCCACGGCTCGGCCCCGCCCGCCTCCATTGCCCCGATCACGAGGGGCCCCGTCGGGGCCGGCGGCCGCGCCTTGCCGAGCGACTGCGGGGGCCCGAGCTGCGCACCGTCGGCGTAGAGACGCACCTCCCCCGTGGCGCTGTCCACGGTCGCCGCGACGTGGTGCCACGTATCTAGAGAGGGCTTGAACGGTGCGTAGATGGGTTTCCATCCCCCGCCGTCCCTCACGATAAGCTCCAGGTTGTAGGCGGGCGGGGTGTTCAAAGGGAAGTAGTCGACCCGCAGCCGGCACGAGCCTGTGAGGGAGAGCACATTGGGGACATGGCCAGCGTACGTCGAGGAGCGTATCCAGGCCGCGATGGTCAGGCCCTCTGCGGTCGATATGGCCCGGGTGTCATCGACGACTACGCGCGCGTTCCCGCTCAGGCTGAGCGCACCGCCGAGCCTGCCCCCGCTCGGCTGCCAGGCGCCGCCGCCCTCGAGGCGACCGTGGCTCCCGGCCGGAGAGGCGTCGGCCGCCGTCGTGCCGACGGTCTCGTCCAGGCGCCAGTGGCCCGAGAGCCCGAGAGCGACGTCTCCACCGGGCTCCGCCGGGCCTGGAAGGGGCGAGGCCTTCGCGGCCTCGGCTGGGCCGCCGGGGGATGGTGCGGGTTCCGACCCCGCCGCCGGCAAGCGAGGTCCGACGCACCCGGTCTCGAAGACGCTCGCGACCTCCGCGGCGGAGAGCGCCCTCGCATAGACGCGGAAGTCATCTATCAGGCCCTTCCAGGAGAAGCCCGTGTCCGCGTGCGCGCCGACCCTGAGCCTGGGGGCGATGTCGCCTGAGCAGTCGTCGACGGCGGAGCCCTTCAGCACGCCATTCACGTAGAGCCTGAGGGCACGGCCGGCGGCGTCGCGGACCCCTGCCACGTGGGTCCAGAGGCCCTCCGGGAGCGCGCCGGCGGCGACCGCCTCCGGCATGCCCCCGCCCCTCCCGCGGATCCTGAAGCGGATGTCGCTGCCATTGCAGTAGATGTTCACGAAGTCGAAAGAGGCCGTCGTGCGGTCGCAGACGAACCTCTCTCCCGCGACCCCGGCCGCGCGCCTGATCCAGGCCATCACGGTGAAGCTGCCCCTGCCAGGTCTCGCGAACGCGACCTCCGCAGCGGCGTCCACGTGATCGTCCGCCCCATCGAAGAGAAGGGCCCTGCGGAACCTGCCGGCCGTCCACTCGTTGCCTGCCATGCCGACGAGCGCCCCGTGGTTGGTCCCGGCGGAGTCGGCGGCCGTCGTCCCCGACTCCTCGTCGAACTTCCACCACAACAGGAGGCTACGATCGCCCTCGATGAGATCCCTGTCCCGCGCGGCCCTCGCCTCTGCGATGCGCCTCTCGACACCATCGATGGCGGGCCCGGCGTTCTCGCGGAACCAGTCGCTCCCGCCGAAGCGCGCGCGGAGGAGGCCGAAGGCGTTCGCGGCGAGCTCGAGCTCGCCCGCCGCGAGGGACCTCTCGGCCGCCTCCAGGGCCGCCCGGAGCAGGCTCGAGCCCTGCTCGGCATACGCCTTCTCGGCCTCCTCGAGGAGCTTCCGCGCTTCCTCTGCCTCCGGGCCTTGTGGGGACCTGGCGAGGAGTTCCTGTACCCCGGTCCGGATCTCGTCGTAGCGGCTGGCCGATGGGTCGAGAAGCTCGCGCAGCGCGGCCAGGCGGCTGCGTTCGCGCGGGGCAGGCCCGCTCGCCGGCTCCGGGGCGGGCCCCGGTTGAGAGGCGCCGGCCAACTCCGCCTGCGCGGAAGGTCCGGGCTGGGCCGGTGCGGGGGGCCGGGACGCGGATACCACCACCTGCCCGGCACCCGGCGGAGATGGCGAGGCCTTCCCTGTCGTCAAGATGAGGGCCACGGCTGTGCCCACGAGCGCCCCGGCTCCCAGACCCGCCGCCGCAACCAGGAGCGGAGCTCGAAAAGCGCTCCCGGGCCGCGCCCGAGGCGCGACCGAGGCGTGCGAACCCGTCGGCGGCCGGGTGCCCGTCGTCGCGGCGGCAGCCCCCTGGGGTGACGCCCCTGAGCCAGCCAGGACGAGTGCCTTTCGCTTCTCTGCATCTAGCCCCTGCGCACAGGAGGCGCAGAGGGCCACGGACGGACCGACTATGGCCTTGCCCTCGTTGATCTGGCTCGGCAGGATGATCCGGCCGCAGGCGTCGCAGTAGATGATCGCTTCCGCCATCCGGTGACACCAGCCTCCGCCCTCATGGGCCGGGTGTGCCGCTGCGAGACATTCCTGGCCTACCGGCGCGAGGAGCCGACGTTCGGCTCCCTGGAGACCGCCGCGCCCGCGTCTCGCCCGCTGGGCCTCTCGACGATCAGGACCGTCGCCCCGCCCACCAGATGCTCGGGCCTCCCGAGCGCCTTCGCCTTCGGGTCGGCAGACGTCGGCCACCCGGCCACGTTCGTGGCGCCGGCCAGGACGATCTCGTACGCGCCTTTCTCGGCCCTGAGCTCCTTCCGGCGGCCGTGGCGGTCGACGAGCTCGGCCGCAGCACAGGTCGCCGGGATCCTCGCGGTGACAGTCTCCGCGGTGTCGGCGAAGGCCATCACTATACGCGCGCCGTCATCGCGACGGAACTCGAAGGCGTCCCAGCCGTCTCGGCCTCCGCCTTCGAAAGGAGACCCTCCCTCCAGGAAGCCCGCGCCGGCCGAACCGTGGAGCTGCCTCGCCAGGCGCGCGGTTGCGAGCTCTCGCGCCAGGACGTCGCGGTACGCGGCGAGCGCCGGCTTGGGTTGGCCGAGCATCCCCGTGTAGAGCCCGTGCCCGTTCGAGTTGTCGAGCTGGAAGTGGAAGAAACGCTCGACGCCCGCCAGGCACCCCCAGGCGTACGACTGCAGGATGTAGTCGCAGTACTCGTCCGGGCTGCAACCGAACTGGCCGCCCGTGTCCGTGATCCCCATCTCGGTGATCCAGACCGGCTTGTCGTCTCTACCTGTGTATTCCTTCATGAGCCTGCGCAGGACCGCGACGTAGTCGTAGGCGTCCGTGGCGCGGCTGTAGGTGTGCGTGTTCATGACATCGAAGTAGTGGTTGTGCCTCTTCGCGTCCGGGTCCTTCGCGCACTCTCTGAGATACTCCTCGAAGAAACAGGAACGCGAGGGGTACGGCGTCGGTGGCTTCAGGCGGCGCGAGGCGAGGTAGCCCTCGAACGTGGGGAAGCACATCGACGCGAAAAGGACTGTGCAACCGGGGTCTGCCTTCTTGGCGGCCAGATAGCAGGCCTTCTGGTAGTGGAAGAAATCGGCGCCGTTGCCGTTGAAGAAGGCGTGCCCGCTCAGGTCGGGCTCGTTCCAGCTCTCCCAGGCCGAGATGACATCCTTGTAACGGCGGACCGTCTCGTAGACGTAGTGGCCATAGAGATTGCGCGGGTCGTCGGGCGGCATCACCCTGACGCCGCGCTGCGGGGCGGCGATGCCGGAACCCCCGCCAGGCTCGGCCGCCCAGGCGGTGCCGTAGCCGAGGAGCCCGAGCCATTCCAATCTGGGATGCTCGCCGCGGAGCTTCTTCACGCGCTCCGGGGCCGACCAGTCCCACGTCGCGGGGTCGTCGCCCGGCCGCGGGCGGATCGTTCCGAACGCCAAGTCCGTCCTGCAGATCCGGGCGCCCGATTCGAGCATCTTCACCGCGTACTCGGGATTCGTCAGCACATTCCCGTTCGAGCACATGGCGAGGGGATACGGCCTGGTCCTGCCGGGCGTCTCCCCCTCCACAGGGACCCTGTCGGGCCGGAGGGCCTCGGCGCCAGCGACGCCGGCGAGCGCCGCGAGGGCTCCCGCCGCGGCGATCGCAGACTGCGCGAGGCGAAAGACGTGAATCACTCCGGCATCCTCCGCGCGAGAAGGCCCTCCGGACCTCTCCTAGGCCGGACCCGAAGAGGTAACGGCCTCAGACGGCACCACGAGCCGCGGAGCCAGCATCACCCGCCGCGCCAGGCCCTCCCCCGCGCGCCGGTCGTCCTCGAGGAGCAGGCGGACCATGCGCTCGCCGGTCTGGTGGTTGAGCTTGTCGACCGTGGCGAGGGGCACTGCGGAGCTGTACCGGCGGGCCCAGCAATCGGCCCAGTTATTGTCGTAGCCGACCAAGTCCACATCGACGTTCGGCCTCGCGCCGAGGAGCTCGAGCGCGGCCGCGGCGGGGAACACGTCGGGGTCTGTGGCGAGCATCAGTGCGTCGACCCCGCCCGCTCCGCGCAGGTGCTCGACCAGGTAACCCGCCAGAAGGCGGGCCTGGATATCAAAGGTCTCCCGATCGCCCTCCTTCTTGGTGAAGAAGTGCTTCACGTGGACCACGTCGAGGGGCGCGAGCCCCGACTCCCTCATCGCCTTCTCGTAGCCTGCGAAGCGGGCCTTGACCCAGTAGTCGTCGAGACGCGGGGTCCATAGCCGCAGGATCCTGCGCCTCCCCCGCTCGATCAGCCATCGCGTGAGCTCGTAGCAGCCGAGCTCGTGGTCGGAGACCACGCGGTCGTAGGCCGCGAGTTCCGGCGCGTCGCCGTTCACCACCAGGCGCACGCCGCCCCGGTGCAGGCGCTCGAGTATCGGCGGGCCCCAGGGATTCTCGCCCACCGCGTGCGCCACGAGGATGCCAAGCGGAGGGTCGGCGATGAGACGCCGCAGCTCCTCGTCCCCGAGCGCGTCCGGGTGGAGCGTCAGGGCGTTGAGCCCCGCGCGCGTCACGGCCTCCATCGCGCCTGCGTCCACGGCCTCCATCCAGCCCGAGAGGCGGAACCGCCCCGCGTCGCCCGGGAGTATCGTAAGGAGGCCGACCGTCTTGGACATCAGGCTGCGGCTGACCGCAGCGCCGGGGACGACGATCCTCCCCCTGCCCTTGCGGCCCTTCACGAGGCCCTCGCGCTCGAGCCTGTCCAGGGCCCCGCGGACGGTCCCGCGCGAGACGCCGATCTCCACGGCGAGCTCCTGCTCCGGTGGGAGCCGCGTGCCGCCGGGGAAGCGGCCGTCCTTGATCCACTGGCGGAGCAGGTGGAGGGAGCGCTGTCCGGGGGACATCTCGGCCAGATCTACTGCAGGTTCACCCATGGTCGCAGGCTGTCCTCCTCATCAGCCCGAACAACAGCCCAGTACCAAGGGTAGTATGCTAGACATTTCCCGAAATGTCAAGCCAAATGTCACAATCGTCTTGGTGCGGCATTTTTATGACAGAAATGTTAGAGTGCTTGACAATATGGGCATTCATGATAGTATTCCAATGGGTTGAACCGGGGGGATGAGGCATGCGTCCAGTCGGCGCCCGGGCCGACGGGCTGCGCCTGCGCGGGGCTGGTGCCACCACCGGCCTCCTGCTCGTCCTGGCCGGCTGCGTCACTGTGCGCTCGGGTCCCGTCGCAAGGGTCTCGGCCGAGGGCTGCATCACCGTTCCGACCTGCGAACGCCCCGGGGACGAGCTCCCGCCAGGCCGTGAGGGGGCGCCCGAACCCGGTCCGGCCCCATCGCGCGAGGGGCCGATTCTTCTCCTCGAGAACGCCAGGGGTCCCGCGGCCCTGTTCGACCGTTCAGGCGCGAAGCAGCGGGAGGTCTGGCCCGAGCCCTCCGGGCTGGCCCGCCGCGACAGGAACTACGCGATGATCCTGGAGCGCGGGGCCTTCACACTGGCGGGAGCGGGCGCGCATCTCACCGAGCAGGCGAGGGCGTCGGGCGCGCTCGGCGTCGAGATGCTTCTCGCCCCGCACGGGACGAGCACTACCGGCGAGCTCCCCGTCCTGACGATCTCCGCGAGCGAGGGGCGACCGTGCCTCGAGCTCGCCCTGGAAGGGGACTGCCTCGTCGCCCGAGCCGGCGCGGCGGGGACGAGACCGCTGCGTCTCGCCGTTCTAGCCGCCGAGAGGCCGAGTCACGTCGTCGTGAACTGCCGGGACGATCTCGTAGTCTGCTACGTCGAAGGCAGGCCTGCCTTCCGCTCGGCGGGGGCCGGCGTCCGGCTCGCCGGGTGGTCGGGGACGGATCTCGTCTTCGGCGGGGCGGGCCCGCACGGCCGGGCGGCTACGCTCGAGGGCGTGGCGATCTACGCCCGCCTCCTCGATGAGGAGGAGGCCCTGGCGGGCTCGAGGCGCCGTGCGGCGGCGCTCGCGGCGAGGCCGCCCGTCGAGAGGCTCGAGGTCCGGGCCAGGCTCCTCGAGCGCTCGCCTGTGCCCGAGGCGAAGGACATCGCCCCGTACACGCGGGCGCTCGCCGTCTATGAGTACGAAGTCGCGGAGGTGCTCGCCGGGGACTGTCCCGCACGGCGGATCAGGGTCGCGCACTGGGGGCTCATGGACGGGAGGCCCCTCGCGATCCGGGAGGCGCGAGCGGGCTCGAGCATGCGCATGAGGCTCGAGCGCTTCGACGCGAACCCGCAGCTCGAGAGCGAGTGGCTCTCGGACGCGCTTCCGCCCGACGACGCTCCGCTCTATTATGACATAGACGTATGGCACGGTCCGGACGGGCCCTGAGGGCCCCCGGCCGGGGAGGGAGACGCCATGCGGCACCTCGTCGCGGCCCTCGCGGCGATCCTCGCCTCCTGCGTTCTCGCGACAGCCGCGCCGGTCCAGCCGACGGGGCCCGCCGCCGAGATCCTCGCGCTCACCGGCAGATGCACCAGGATCGTCTGGATCCGCTCGAGCGGTGGTGTCGGGCACCCGTTCGGCCCGTTCGGGGACAACAAGGCCCCCACCTGGCGGATCATGGCGCTCGACACGCACGACGGCGGGCAGGAGCGGGTCCTCGTGGGGGAGCCCGGGACTTACCATCACGTCATGATCACGCCCAGGGGCAACAGGGTGATCTGGTCGGACTGCGAGGACAGGGTCTGGATCTGCGACTGGGACGGCCGGAACCGGAGGAAGCTCCTGGACGCGAAGCTCGCGGTCGGCGTCGCCGAGGACCCGCCGGGCGTGGAGTGGGTCTACGTCCACGGTGGGAACACCGTCCGGGCCAGCAACGCCGATCAGATAGGCTCGATAGTCCGCCACAGGATCGACGACATCTCCAAGAAGGAGCTCGTCTGGGACAAGACGGGTTCGAACGATAAATGGGAGTTCACGCGCGACGGGAAGTTCGGCGCGAGCGGTCTCCCCTGGCCCCACGCGGGGATCGCCTCGCTCCCCAACGGCGAGTTCAGGCTCGTAGGCGACGGTTGCACGCCGGGGATCGCCCACGACGCCAGCCTGGTCATGCACATGAAGGCGACGGGCCACAGCGGCATCTTCATCTACAACGCCGACGGCTCGGGCAAGCGATACATCGACTTCCGCTCGCAGGCGCCGGGTATCGATGGCGTCCCGGACCCGCAGTTCTGGTGGACCTCCTTCGCAAGGTACGACAAGCGCTTCTTCACGTTCAGCGGGCCCCATCCCAGCATGGGGTACAAGCAGTCGAAGGGCAACATCTACTTCTGCATGTTCAACGAGCGCTTCGATGGCGTGGCGAGGTGGGTCCAGGTGACGAACTACCCGGAGGTCGAGACCCACCCCTACGCCTGGATCGGGAACCCGAACAGCGCGCCGCGCATCGTCGCGCATCCCGCCGACCAGACCGTGGACGAGGGCGCGAGGGTCGTGTTCACCGTGGTCGCCGAGGGGAGCCCCGAGCCCGCCTACCAGTGGCAGCAGAACGGGGCCGCCATCCCCGGGGCGACCGGGAGCACGCTCGAACTCCAGGCCACGAGGGCGGCGAACGGCGCGCGGATCCGCTGCGTCGTCTCCAACTCCGAGGGCCGCGCGACGAGCAAGGAGGCGAGGCTGAGCGTGAACCTCAAGGGCCCCTCGCCGGAGCAGCTCGCGGAGTGGGATGCGAAGCTCTTGGCCCGGGTCCGGGATGCGCTCTCCTCTGGCGGCCAACCCGTCATCGGCGCCGCTTCGGGCCGGCGCGGGCAGAAGGTCGTCTCCGCGGGGCCGGACGGCACGCTTCGCGTCCAGGCGGGCCCGGGCGTGGAGCTCGGCATGCCGCTCGGGAGGCTCGGCCCCGACGAGAAGGCGGTCCTCGCGCTCTCGGTCCTGAAGGCCGGGGACGAGGCCTGCCATGCCCTGGCGGGGTTCTACCTGATGCTCGCCGGCCGCGGGGCCGAGGCGGAGTCGCACCTGGCCAGGGCGGGTGCCGCGGCGGAGGCCGTGCGGGCGCTGTTCAGGTGAGCCGGCGCCCGGCCTGGTCGGGCGGTGGTCCGCCGGCCGGGACGGCGGAGGAAACCCATGCTCGACGCCGCGTCCAGAGCGATGATCCGCCTCGGCCCGCTGGCGGCCGGGGCGGCGCTCGGCTGGGCGGTCAGCGCTCTGGCCCTGGACGCCGAGATGTTTCGGGGGGTCCTGATCGAGCCGGGCTTCCAGGGGAGCAGCGAGCTCGAGCTCTACGGCCCCTCGCAGGCGGAGGGGCTGGTGGACGCCAGAGGGGGGAAACGATGAGCAGGACGGCCTTTACGAAGGAAGCGCTCCTGAGCGCGGCGCTCGCAGCGCTCGCGGCCGGGGGCGCGGAGGCGAGCGTCGCCTCGGACCTCGCCGCCCTGACGGGGCAGCGCACGAGGATGGTGTGGATCCAGGGCACCGGCGGCCAGGGCCACCCCTTCGGCCCGATCTACGGCTGGGGCGTCACGAACGGCTTCGCTACAATCAAGCTCTACCGCCTCGTCGTCCTCGACACCCAGGAGGGGGCCGAGCGCGTGCTTCAGAGCGAGGTGGACGCCTACCTCATGCCCATGATCACCCCGAAGGGCGGAAGGGTGATCTGGACCGACACCGGTCAGGCGCAGCCCGAGGTCTGGATCTGCGACTGGGACGGCAGCAACAAGAGGAAGCTCCTCGACGCCTGGCAGGCCCTCGGCGTCGCCAAGGACGCGAACGGCGTCGAGTGGGTCTACGTCGGGGAAGGAGCCTACTCCACCAACGGCTACCAGTACTGCCGCAGGTACCAGATCGACAACACCGCGGTCAGTGAGCTCGTCTGGGACAAGACCCCGACGAACGACATGTGGTCCGTGACGCCGGACGGGGCGACGGCGGGGATGGGTTTCCAGGACGACAGGTGGACCGGTCCGGCGCGACTCCCGAACGGTGCCTACACCTACGCGGGCCAGGGCTGCAACTGCTGCATCTCGCCCGACGGCACCAAGTACTGGCACATGGAGCCCGACCACAAGGGCATCTGGGTCTACGACGTCGCGCCAAACCTGTCCGTGAGCGGCCGCAGGTACATCGACATGCACAAGGCCCCCGGTATGGGCGGCGGCGACATGGACATGGTCTGGTACGCGAAGTGGTCCGAGTTCGATCCGCTCATCTTCACGGTGAGCGGTTCGCACCCCTCGCTGGGGCTGCAACAGTCCTATGGCGACGTCTACGTGGGGAAGCTCGACGCCGGATGCACCACCGTGACCGCATGGGTGAGGGTCACGAGCACGAGCGACCAGCTCGAGACTCTCCCCAGGATCTGGACAGGGACCCCGGAGACCCTTCCGGACAGCCCGCCCGAGATCACGAGCGTCCCGCCGACGACCGCGTTCGTGGGGCTCGAGTACTCCTACGAGATCAGGGCGACCGGCCGCCCGACGCCGACCGTGACTGTCTCGGGGCTGCCGGCCTGGCTCGCCTTCTCGGGGGGGCGCATATCGGGCACGCCCGGCGCGGGCGACATCGGCATGACGGGCGAGATCACGGTCACCGCCACGAGCCCCGCCGGGACCGACTCGCAGTCCTTCCAGATAGAGGTCCGGGCCGAGAACGGCCTCGTCGGCCACTGGACCTTCGACGACGAGCAGGACCCCTGGCGCGACGAGTCCGGGCTGGGCAACCACGGCTCGGCGGCCGGCGGGACCTCGCGGACCGCCTCGGGCCGGATAGGCGGCGCGGCCTCGTTCACCGGGACTAGCTGCGTGCTCGTGCCCGACTCGCCGAGCCTGTCCATGACCGGGGACATGACCGCCGCGGCGTGGTTCTCGTTCAGCTCGAGCGGCGTGCACGCGGCGAACATCGTCTCGAAGGACTACAACTCGGGCTGGCGCTTCCGCGCGGCGTTCAACCCGGGCAGCGGCTTCTACGGTCTGGAGTGTCTGATCCAGGCCGAGGGCGGATGGGTGACGATGCCGGCGGGCTTCGCCCTCGATACGTGGTACCACGTGGCCGTCGTCTTCGACGCCGCCTCCGCCAAGAAGCTCTTCTACGTGAACGGCTCTCTCCTCGGCGAGTCGCAGGGCACGAAGGGGGCGCTCCCCGACACCGCCGGGCCGCTCGTCATCGGGGCGGGGCTCGCCGACGGTACGGAGGGCTGGTTCGGTCTCCTCGACGACGTCAGGCTCTACAGCAGGGCGCTCGGCGCTGGCGAGATCGCGGCCCTGGCGAGCGGCCAGGGGTTGCAGGCCCCCGCCATCACGAGCACCCCACCGACGACCGCGAGCGTGGGCTCGCTCTATGTGTACGAGATCGTGGCGACCGGGAGCCCGGCGCCGGCCCTGAGCGTCTCGGGCGCGCCGGCGTGGCTTGCGCTCTCGGGGAACGTCCTCTCCGGGACCCCCTCCGCGCCGGGCTCGACGGGCCAGATCACTATCACTGCGACGAACGCGGCCGGCTCGGCCCAGCAGAGCTTCGCCATCACGGTCGTCCAGCCGCCATCGATAACGATACTGCGCCCGCTGGCCGGCGAGGTCTGGTACGTCGGCACGACGCGCAGGATCTGCTGGACCACGGTCAACCTGAACGACGTTGCCATCTCCTACTCGACCGATGGCGGGGGCAGTTGGACCCAGATCGAAGGTGCGGGCTCGATCTACTGGAACGATCCGCAGTGGGGTAGTTTCCCCTGGCAGGTCCCGGACGCGCCGTCGACCGACTGCGTGGTGAACATCCGCGGATACAAGTTCGAGGACTCGGAGAACTCGCCCGCGTTCGAGATCAGGGCGGTGGTCGATAGCGACCAGGACGGGATGGACGACGGCTGGGAGACCGAGACCTTCGGCGACATGTCCCACGACGAGACCACCGACGCCGACGGCGACGGCCTGACCGACTACGAGGAGTTCATGGGCGGCACGGATCCCCTCTCCGCCGACGGCGGCCGCGGTGGCGGGGGGTTCTCCTGCGCCCGGCCGGAACGCGGGCCGGGGAGGACCGGAGCGTTGGCGTTCATCTTCGCCATAGCACTCGCCGAGGCGGTGCGCCGGGGGGCCCTGCGGTCCCGCGCCGCGCCGGCGGGATCTCCCGGGCTCGGAAAGGAAGACTAGCTATGTCCAGATCGACGGCCCTGCGGCTCGCTGCGGCGTTCGCGCTCGTTTCTTCGGTCGGCAGCGCCTGTCGGGCGGGCGAGCCCGAGTTCGCCTCGTCCGAACCCGAGATCGAGATCACTCGGCGGCCCGAGCCCCCCAGACCGCAGGACAAGCGGGGATGGGCCTGGGAGCAGCCGCCGGGGTGGATCAGGCCACAGTCGCTCAGGCGGAGCCACGTCTTCTACGTGGGCGAGCGGGTGGTCTTCAAGACGGGGCCGGCGGCGGCCGAGTACGAGGTCCGCGACTACTGGGGCAACCTGGTCGACAGGGGCAAGGCCGGCGGGGAGATCGCGCCGAACGTCTCTCGGCCGGGCTGGTACAAGCTCTACCTCTTCGCCGCCCAGCCGAAGCCGCAGTGGGGCGACGCGATCGGCGACACCACGTTCGTGATCTTCAGGAACGATCCCAACTTCCCCCCGCTTCCGCCGCCGGACGTCCCGGGCGGCTCCTACCCCTCGGAGGACCAACCCATGCGCGGCGTGCTCGGCATGGGCCCGCTGAGGTACGCGGTGCAGGAGCCCGACAGGACGGACGAGTTCGTCAAGGCGCTCGGGGGCAATGTCGAGCTCGCTCGAAAATACTACCTGCCCTTCGACCCCGTCAGGAGGCGCGCGCTCATGTGCGCGTTCCCCAACGGCACCAGGGGCAAGCTCGATGGCATCCGGAAGATCGTCTCTCGTTTCAAGGACGACATCGCCTACTGGGAGCCCCGCAACGAGCCCAACTTCGGCTCGGGCGGGGCCGACTTCGTCAGGAACGAGCTCAAGGACTTCTACGAGACGGTCAAGTCGGTCGACGGCCGGCTCAAGGTCATGGGCCCGGGCACCGTCAGCGTCGGGCCCATGCTCATGCCCTGGATCGAGGACTTCTTCAGGGCGGGCGGCGCGAGATACATCGACGTCTTCTCGTTCCACATCTACAACGGGGTCAACGGCGACATCTGGCTCGCCCGCTGGACTATGGACGCCCTGATGTCGGTCCTCCACAAGTACGGCGTCGGGGACATCGAGAAGTGGCAGACCGAGCAGGGCTTCTTCGCGGCCGTCTACGGCGCCTACCAGCCGCGCCTGCAAGGACGCTGGACCATGCTCGAGATGATGGTCTTCGAGCAGTACGGCATCCCGAAAGAGCACAACCATCTCTGGTACGACAGGAGCCACGGTTTCTGGGATTTTCCCACCTGGTGGGAGAACGACGACGGGGGCCTGAACCCGGCCGCGCCGCTCATGCGTGTCTTTGCCGAGGAGCTCTACGGCACCACTTTCTCAAGGCGGCTCGAGTTCGGCAAGGACGGCGACAAGCTCTACATCGGCTCCCTGTTCGAGTCCCCCGACAAGAAGAAACGAGTCGCCGCGATCATGAACGTGGGCTGCGGCAGGGGCCGGGTGGAGCTCGCGGTAAAAGGCGGCGCCAAGCTCCGGGTAGTCTCACCCTTCGGCGTGGAATCCGAGCTCGCCGCCGAGCGAGGCCGCGCCGCGCTCGAGGTGCCTGAGCTCCCGGTGTACGTCGAGCTCGCGCCCGGGCAGGAGATCGAGGTGATCCCGCAGGACTGGGGCCGGAACCTCGCCCGCGAGGAGGGCGTCCGGCTCGCCTCGTCGGGCTCGGGCAAGGGGCTCGGCAAGATCGTGAACGGCCACTACGAGAACTGGTACTACAGGCAGCAGCCCGGCGAGGAGCCCTGGGCGGACGACACTGGCTCGTTCCCTGCCTGGGTCGAACTGCAGTTCCCGGCCCCGAGGAAGGTCTCGCGCGTGGTCCTCTTCTCGTGTCCGCCCTGGCAGAACCAGAGCACGCTCGTCCAGTACGAGCTCCAGGCCGACCAGGGCGGCCGTTGGGCCACCCTGGCCCGCGTGAAGGAGCCCCTGAAGACGTTCGGCGTGTACTCGTGCGTCACGCGGACCAAGGTGGACAGCTTCTTCGCCGATCGCTGGGTCTTCGAGCACGAGTTCGCCCCGGTGACGACCGGAAAGATCAGGCTCCTCGTGCAGGAAGCGACATGGGGCGGCGGCGCGACGAAGATCGTCGGCGAGGCCGGAGGACAGACGGGCGAACACCGTTTCATGCTGCGCGAGCTGGAGGTCTACGGGCCGCCGCCGGCGGCGACAGTGCGCGCGAGGGCGGTCTCTCGATACCTGGGGGGGCGGTCCGCCGAGGCGGCCGTCGCGGTCTCGTGCACAGACAGAAGCGGCAGGCCCGGCGTGGTCACCGCGAGGGCGAAGGTCCCGGAGGGCTGGAGGGCGGAGCCCGCCGAGGCCCGACTCTCGCTCCCGGCGCGCGGCTCCGCTTCGGCCACGCTGAACATCGCCCCCGTCGGGGAGATACACGCCGGCGCGCTCCCGGTGCAGGTCGAGCTGCTCGATTCGCGAGGCGAGCTCCTGGACGCCGACACCGCGACGTTCGAGGTCTTCGCGCCGGTCGATCTCGAGCCCGCTATGCCGGCCCGGCTCGACAGCTCGAACCAGGAGCTCTCGGTCGTCGCGACGAACGTGACGAAGGAGAAGGTCGAGGGCGAGCTGCGGCTCGGCGCGAGGGAACTCGTCGCCGAGAAGGGCCGTACTTTCGAGCAGCGGAAGCGCCTGTCCCTGGCGCCCTACGAGCCCGCCACCGTCGCCTTCGCCGTGCCAGGGCTCGACCTCGCGGGCTCGGCGTGGGAGGTCGAGTACACGTTCCGGTCGGGCCGCAGGGTCGCCCGTGCGGTCCGCACGTTCGCGCTCAGGTCCTGGATGGCCCTGGGCCCCTTCGCGAACGACTTCGACAGGGAGTTCGGCCCGGAGAAGGGCGTCGACTTCACGAGGAGCTATGCGGCCCAGGGCGGGCAGGTCGGCTGGAAGGAGATCACGAGCGACATGGGCGGCTTCGTGGACCTCACGAAGGTGTTCTCGCCGAATCAGAATGTTTCGGCGTACATCGCCGCCTATGTGAAGAGCCCCGGGGCCAGGAAGGCGCTGCTCTCGGCTGGCTCCGACGACGGGATCAAGCTGTGGCTGAACGGGAGGCTCGTCGTGAGCAACAACGTCGCGCGCGCGGCCGTGCCAGGCCAGGAAAAAGTCGATGTCGAGCTCCGGGAGGGTTGGAACGAGGTGCTCATGAAGATCACCCAGGGTGTCGGAGGCTGGGGGTTCTACTTCGACCTGCTCGGCCCCGACGGGAAGGCGATGACGGACCTCATATACTCGACGAGAAAGTGAAGGAGGGAGGGCGTCGATGTCCCGCGCGACTGCGTTGCGGCTGGCCATGGTCCTGGCCTGCGCCTTGCCGGTCGGAAACGCCTCTGGTGCCGGGGAGAAGACCAGGGTGCTCTTCGTCGGCGGCGACTGGAAGTCGCAGCTTCCGAACTTCCAGGGCAGTACGCCCCTTCGCGGCTTCTTCGTGAGGCAGGAGGTGGAGAAGGCCGCGCCCGGGCGGTTCGAGTTCACGCTCTGGACCAGTTACGAGTTCCTCCAGTACGGCGACTGCGAGTCCCTGAAGAGCTGGGACGTGATCGTCGTCGGGGACGTCATGGGCCAGAGCGTCCTGCCGCGCCTCGTGAGGGCGGTGCGGGAGTATGTGGAAGGCGGCGGCGGTCTCTGGTACTGCGACAACCACAAGGCCTTCATGTTCTACACGAAAGAGCTCAGCTTCGACGAGGTCTTGCCCATCGAGGTCGTGCCGTTCAGGGCCTACGGCCCCGAGCCCAGCCAGCCCCGCACCGGGGAGGGCCCCGTCAGGCCCGTTGCCGTCGCGCGCGATCATCCGATCCTGCGGGGGCTCGACCTCGCCGCAGCGCCTCCGATCCGCGGTGGAGACAAGTGGGGCCCCGCATACGGCAGGGTGAAGCCCGGCGCGACGGTCCTCGCCCGTTCGCCCGGCGGGAAGGACATCTGGGTCGCCTGGCAGAAGGGCCGCGGCCGCGCCCTCTGGACGGGCGGCGTCTTCTCGAACGACGAGCTCTCCGAGGACTTCGCCCGCTGGGAGAACTTCGGCAAGTTCTGCGCCCAGGCGCTCGCATGGCTCGCGGAGGGCTCGAGCTACCCGCGAGGGGCGTTCAGGGATTCGCTAGCCGACGCGACGCTGACCGTGGACGTCGCGAAGACGCTCCCTGCGGTGACCTCCAGGCACTTCGGCATCCACGGCCAGGAGGACGCCCCCGGCGGCAGTTACCCGATGAGGGACGCCGACCTCGCCCTCTACAAGGAGCTCAGGCTCGACGGCACGTTCGCCAGGACGAGCAGCTTCATGGGGATCAAGCGCAGGCCCGGCGGCGGCGACCAGGACCAGTTGGACGACGGCACCGACATCGGGAACTTCGACTGGGCCAAGTACGACTTCCGCAACGCGGACATTGTGCTCGCCGATCTCGAGCGGATCGGGGCGGTGCCCCTGTTCCTCTACTGGTGCCCATGGTGGGGTCCGAACTGGCCCGACCCGGCGCGTTACGCGAAGTACTTCGCCGCGTCCATCGAGCACGTGAACGGGACGCCGGGCACGCCGTCCTACAGGCCGCGCCTGGAGTACTTCGAGGTCATGAACGAACCCAACCTCGGCCCGGCCGAGGAGGTGCTGCCCAGATTCGCCGACTTCTACAACCGCGCAGTGGAGAAGCTGCGCGCGCGGTACAGGGGCGTGAAGTTCGGCTGCGGCGGGTTCTACGAGTGGAGCTACGTCCAGGCGATCATCGACCGCTGCGGAAGGAATCTGGACTGGTTCAGCCGCCACCCCTACGGGCACACGGGGGAGGCGGTGTTCTACCTCCAGGACAGGTACCTGGAGTACGCGCGCGCGAAGGGGCTCGCGGACCTCAAGTTCATCATCACCGAGTGGGACTTCTGGATCTACGGCGAGCCGGCGTTCGACTACATCATGATGCGCTGGAAGCCGCTCCTCGACAGGACCGACACCTGCATAGGCTCCCTGCACTACCGCTGGAGGGAGTACCACGAGGGCGGATACGTCTTCGGCATCCACGGGGAGTTCGACCAGAGATACGGCGAGCTCCCGCCGGAGTGGCCCAACCCGGGGAAGGACAGGCCGATCACCTATCGGTACAACGCCTTCTGGATCATGCGCGACTGCCGCGGCCAGCAGTACCCGGTCAGGCTCGATGTTCCGGCGCTCCGGGGGGCGGCCGCGCCGGGGCGCGAGGAGTACGCCGCGCGCATTTCCAGCCCGGTGGAGCTCGCGACGCGAGCCTACGCCGTGGCGACCTGCGAGGGCGGTCGGCTCAACATCGTCGCCTACTACGGGTATCCGCAGGAGAACCCGGCGACGCGGGAGCGGATAAGGTCGCTCCGGCTCCGCGTCAAGTGCCCGATCCCCCGCGAGGTCAGGGGACGCGAGCTCGTCATATCGCGAGCCGATTGCCGGAAGAGAACCGAGGAGCCGCCGAGGCCGATCAGGGGCGACTCCCTGGATGTCGAGCTCGAGCTGCCGGCGCTCAGCGCGGTGTCGCTAACCGTGCGGTAGGCGGAGAGGCCGATTGGGGGCGCCATGTCGATGACCATGTTCGCCGCGCGGGTCCGCCGGGCGTCGCTTGCCGCGGCGGTGCTGCTCCTCAGGGCTGGATTTGCCGCCGCACTCGACGCCGAGATCAACGTGAGGCTCCCCTACAACATCGCCTACGAGCTCAAGCCCATCGAGATCGGCATCGCCCTGAAGGGCCCGAACCCCGGGGGCGCCGTCTGGCGCGTCTGCGACGTCTTCGGTGAGGAGCTGGCGAGCGGGAAGCTCGAGGGCGCGTCCGCGGCGGTCAGCTTCGCGCCGCCCAGGTGGGGCTGGTACATGGTCGCCTGCCAGGGTCCCGACCGCCGCGGCGTGGCGAAGTTCCTCGGGGTGACGCCGAAGTTCCCCGGCGTCCACACCCTCGCCGAGGGGGAGCTCGCCGGCGGCTGGAACGATTCGGCCCTGATCGCCTTCGCGGGGCTGGGGCTCGACCGCACGAACACACGCCACAAGGGCATCGATGGCCTCGCAGAGACGCTCGCGCGCTCGGAGAAGTTCGGCGTGCCTCTCCTGGTGCAGTTCGAGGGGAAGGAGCATTGCCGGCCGGACCACGTCAGGGAGGCGGTGACGAAGTATCGGGGCCGGGTGAAGTACTGGGAGGTCATGAACGAGCCGAACTTCTCGATGAGCCCGGAGCAGTACGCCGAGCTTGTGAAGCAGCTCGTCCCGATCATCAAGGGAGCGGACCCCGCTGCGAAGGTCATGGGCCCGGACACCTGCGGCATCGACCTGGGCTGGCACGAGCGCCTCTACAAGGCCGGAGGGGGGAGGCTGCTCGACGCCATATCGATCCACGACTACGAGGGCGACGAGGCCGTCGACCCCTTCCACTGGCTCTGGAAGCTGGGCGAGCTGCGGAAGCTGATGGCCAGGTACGGCGACGGCGCGAAGGAGATCTGGCAGACGGAGCGCGCTATTGGCGCCGTCAGGGCGAAGCTCTTCCTCGGCGCGACGCAGGCGATCAGGATCACGCTCCAGCGCGACCTGCTCGAGCTCTTCGGGGTCACCAACGACCGCAACAGCCACTACTACGCGAACGTGACGGGTTACAACGACGTCCCGACATTCGTGTATTCGGAGTCCGGCCCACACCCTGCGGCGCTCGTCTGCCGCACGCGGGCGGCGATGATCGCGGGGAGGAGGTTCGCGAGACGGCTCGAGTTCGGCCCTACCGGGGACAAGCTGCTCCTGGGGCTTCTCTACGAGGGACCGGACGGTTCGACCGTGACGCTCAGGAATCTCGGCTGTCGGGATCTCCCTGTGGAGTTTCGCGTCACGGGCGCGAGCCAGCTCGAGGTGGTGGACAGCTTCGGGAACTCCGAAAAGCTTCCCGTGCGGGGCGGGAAGGCGGTCGTGACCGCATCGGAGCTGCCCGTCTATCTGAGGCTGGCGAGGGGGCAGGCGGTGAGTCCGCCGAGGATCGATTTCGGTCGGAACATCGCCCAGGAGGCGAGGTTCAGCTACTCCGGCGGGGCGAAGGGGAGCTGGTCGCTCGTGACGGACGGGATCTTCCAGGTCTTCCACCACGGTTATCCCTGGCCGCAGGTTTGGGCCGGGGGGTACACGGGGAGGGTATTCGACGAGTCGCCGCAGACCCTCGAGATCTCGTTCGATGGTCCGCGGGAGATCGGGGCCCTGCTCTTGTTCAGCGCGCGGGCGGACAATCCGCACTGCGCGCTACTGGACTACGATCTCCAGCGTCGCGAGGGGGGCGGCTGGGTCACGGTCGAGGAGGTGCGGACGCCGTGTCCCGAGAGCGACCCCGTGAAGACGTATCTCTGCGAGGCGGCGACCTGGTATCGGGACAGCAACTTTTTCGTGCACAGGTTCGCGAGGCCCCTCAAGACGGACGGGCTGCGCCTGGTGGTGAGGCGGCTCACACGGGGCTTCGCGCCGGACATGACGGCGGAGAGGGCCCTGGGGCGGGACATCTCCGCGAAGGCCCTGGAGATCCGCGAGATCGAGCTCTACGGCCCCTCGCAGGTCGAGGGGCTGGTGGACGCGCGCGCGGAGGCGGGGGCCACTCCGAGCGCCCCGGCCGCGACGAGGCGCCACGGCGCCCCGTCGCCGGAGGCCCTGGCCGCCTTCGATGCGCTCCTGCGCGCGAGGCTCGCGGAGGAGCTTCGCGCGGGGAGGAACCCGTCGTTTTTCCTCTCGCGCACGAGGACGCAGGTGAGGCTGTTAGAGCTGGCAGGCCCCGAGGCGCTCAGGGTGCTCGCCCGCGAGCCGCAGGCCGAGCTCAGTCTCCCGTGGTCGGATCTTTCCGCGGACGAGAAAAAGCATCTGGCGCTCTCGGTTCTGAGGGAAGGGAACAGGTCCGACCACAAGCTCGCGGCCTTCTATCTGCTCGCCGCGGGCGAGATGCGGGAAGCGGAACGGCATCTCTCCGCGGCCGGCGAGCTGGCCGACGCGGTGCGCACGGCGTTTCCCTGACGACCGACCGGAAGGCTGCATCGAGAGGAAGCTGCCCAACATGGCATTCGCGAGGGCGGAGGTCCGACGCCACGGCGGCGTCCCGACGCTGTTAGTGGACGGCGCGCCCATTCACGGGATGACCGCCACGAGCTGCGCCTTCGACGACCCGCAGGTCGTGCGCGAGTTCGTCGCGGCTGGCGCGGAGATCATGATGATCTGGATCGAGGCCGGCATCCACTGCTGGAAGGGGCCCGGCCGGTACGACTGGAGCTACGCGGAGAAGAAGCTCCGCTTCTTCGCGGAGCACTCCGGCGACACGAAGTGGATCATCCGCGTCAGGCTCGGCCTCGTGGACCAGTGGTTCGCGCGCGCGTTTCCCGGAGAGGTCCACAACCCGCCCGATTCCGGCGGCAGGATGAGCGGGCCTCATTCCGTCTGCGTGATCCACTCGCACGTCTGGCTCGAGCATGTGACGCGCCTGGTGAGGGACTTCGTCTCGTGGCTCTCGAGTACGCCCTGGGCGCCGCGGATAATCGGGTTCATGCTCAACGCGGGCTCGACCGAGGAGTGGCTGCCGTTCGACGTGGCCGAACTCTACCGCGGGAACTACCACCCGGTCTACGCGCGCGAGTTCCGGGCCTGGCTCGAGCGGCGCTACGCGGGCGACCCGGCCGCACTGCGCGAGGCGTGGCGCGACCCGCGCGTGACGTTCGAGACGGCCCGGTTGCCCGTCGGGCACGCCAGGAAGGGGAGCCATATCTGGGGCCCCTACAGCCTCCGCGACCCGGGGCGCGAGCGGGCCTGCATCGATTACTACCGCTTCCTGAACGAGACCCTGGCGGATTCGCTCGCGGCGCTCTGCCGCGCGGCAAAGGAGGCGGCGGGCTCGCCGGTCATCGCGGGGGGGTTCCACGGCTACCTCTGGTGGGAGACGGGCGTCTATAGCTACATACAGGAGTACGGGCACGGGCTCGTCCAGCGCCTGTGCGAGAGCCCGTGGGTGGATTTCGTCTCCGACATCACGAGCTACGACTGCCGCTACCCGGGGGGCCCCTCGGGGTACCTGGGCCTCCCGCACTGCCTCGCTCTCCATGGGAAGCTCCACTATACGGAGGTCGACCTCGTCACCTTCCGCAGCCTGCCGGAGGAATACCGCGAGGCGTGGAAGAAGGCGGACGTCTCGCGCATCCCCCCGCGCACGGCGGAGCCCGCGATCCCGGACAGGGTCTGGAACTGGGACTCGAACTACTGCGGGCGCGACGAGGACGAGCAGGTCGCGCTCCTCCAGCGCGAGGCCGCGCACAACGTCATCACGGGCACCCCCTACTGGTGGTTCGACATCCGCTCCCGGGACTACAGCCACCCGGCGATCCTGGAGGCGCTCCGGCGGCTCTCTGAGATCGGCAGGGAGGCCGTAGGGCTCGACCGCACCTCGGCGAGCCAGGTGGCGTTCGTGTGCTCGGAGGACACTCCGCTCCACCAGGCCGCCATGAACGGCGAGATCCTGAGGTTCGAGCTGGAATCAGCGCATTCCCTCCTGCTCGACCTGGCCGCCAGGCGCTGGGGCCTGGCGGGCGTGCCCTTCGATGTCTACGAGCTGCACGACCTCGCGCACCCGGCGTTTCCTGGCGAGCGATACAGGCTGGTTGTCTTCGTGAACTGCGCGGTCGTGACGCCGGAGGCCGCCGAGGGCGTCCGCCGCTGGCGGAGCGACGGCCGCGTCATGTGCTGGACCTACGCCGCGGCGGTGTCCGACGGACGGCGGCTCGACCCGGCGATGTCGGAGGACGTGACGGGCGTGCGCCTGGGCTGGAGGAACCGCCGCGAGAACATCCGCGTGCTCGTCGAGGACGCGAGCCACGTGCTCGCGCGGGGCGGCCGGTCGCTCGACTTCGGCACCGAGGGCTCCGTGGGGCCGGTGTTCTTCGCCGACGACCCCTCCGCGCGGGTCCTCGGGCGCCTCCGCGACGGGGGCGAGCCGGCCTTCGTCGTCCGCGAGCACGCCGGATGGCGGAGCGTGTACCTCTCGATGCTGAACTTCGGACCCGCGCTCCTCAGGAACCTCGCCCGCTTCGCCGGAGCGCACGTCTGGTGCGAGACGGACGATGTGATCTACGCGAACCGATCGATGCTCTGCCTGCACACGGCCTCCGCCGGACGCAAGGCGATAGCGCTCCCCGCGAGCGCGGTCGTGACGGACCTGTGGACGCGCGAGCGATCGGCCGGGCCGGTGCGCGAGATCGTCCTCGATATGCCGGCCTACAGGACCCGTATCTGGCGCACGGAGTACTGCGAAGAGCCGGACGTGTGAGGAGATGCTGGGGCGCTGGGACAGGCCGGAGCTCGCGCCCGCGTACCTTGCCAACGGCGTGATCGGCCTGCGGGCGAAGAGGCTCGTCGCCCTGTGCGGCAGGCCGCGTGTGACCTCGCGGCGCCCCCTCATGTTGAAGCCGCGGTAGACACGCTCGGAGGGGGGGATTGTGGAAACCTGCCGGAGAGGGCAGAGAGGCCGTCGGCGTGTCCGCGGCACGATCACGACGGCCCATCTGGCGCTCGCGCTACTCGTAGCCGTCCGGTCCGCATGGGCTGCGGAGCTGGCCTTCAACGGCCCCGCCGGAGAGATCCAAGGGCTCTACCTCGACGGCGACGAGGTCCCCGTCACCACGTCGATAGTCGTCCCGCTCAAGGGCTGGCGCAGCATCGGCAGGCAACAGTCGTGGTCCGTGCGGGACGTGAAGCTCGTGGAGTCCGCCTCCTCGCGGCGCTGGACCGGGAAGCTCCTGGCCGGCGGCGAGTCCTTCGCCTTCGAACAGCTCGAGCGCGAAGAGGGCGCCAGACTCCGCCTGACCGTCTCCGTCGCGTCGGAGTCGGACGCGGCCGTCGAAGGAGTCTACATCTTCGTCGACTTCCCGGTGAGCGACTTCGCTCGCGGGCGGTGCTCGCTCGAGTCTTCCGGCGCGCCAGTGGTGGGGGCGGAGCTCCCCGAGTCGAGGCCTTCCGCGCGGCACCTGCTCGCAGCCGACGCGGACACTATCAGGGTGACATCGGCCGACGCCTCCAGGGCGGTCACTGTACGCCTCGCCAGGGCGCTCCCGGTGGTCGTCCAGGACAACCGCGAGTGGAACACGCAGACCTACTCCGTTTTCGCGCGCTTCCACGGGGGCGAGTTCCCGCGCGGCGCGCGGGCCTCGCTCGAGCTCTCGCTCGAGGCCTCCGGTCGGGCCGACCGGTCGCCGGCGGTCGTCGGGATCGAGCCGGGGAGAGAGCTCGGCCGGTTCGTCGGCTTCGGCGGAAACTACTGCTTCGGCATCGAGTCTCCGGTCACAGATTACACCCTCGCGCACCTTCGCGTCGGCTGCGCGAGGGTCGAGATGACGCTCAGCGAGTGGGAGCCGCAGAACGACAACGCCTCGCCATCCGAGACGAACTGGCAGTACCTGCGCGCTCAGGTGAGGCCGGGCTCGAACCTCGAGCGCGAGTTCTTGCTTGCGCAGAGGATCCACAGGATGAAGATCCCATACGGGATATCCGCCTGGCGCATGCCTGCGTGGCTCCACCCGAGGGCCGGCGCGCCGCTCGAGCGCGCCAGGTACGCCGAGATGGTCGAGTCCGTATCGTCGTATCTCGTGCACGCGCGCGATGCATACGGGGCCGAACCCGACTGGTTCTCGTTCAACGAGCCCGACTGGGGCGTCGACGTGAAGCTCTCCCCCGAGGACCACCGGGACCTCGTGAAGCTCCTGGGCGCGCGTTTCGCCGAGCTTGGGCTGCGGACGAAGCTCCTCCTCGCGGACGTCACGAACGCCAGGGGGACGCACACCTACGCAGCGCCGACGGTCGCCGATCCCGAGGCGATGCGCTACGTGAACGCGATCGGCTTCCATTCCTGGGGAGGGGCGAGCCCCGCCGAGTATGGGGCCTGGGCGGAGCTCGCCGCCCGCCTGCGGCTGCCGCTATACGTCACCGAGGTCGGAGTCGACGCCCAGGCGTGGCGGAGCCCCGGCTACATCGAAACCTTCCGGTACGCGCTCTCGGAGGTGCGTCATTACCAGGAGCTCGTGCTCCACGCGCGGCCGACGGGGACGATGTTCTGGGAGTTCACCAGCGACTACGGCATCGCGCGGGAAACGGGGGGGCGGGTGCAGCCGACCAAGCGTTTCTGGTTCATGAAGCACTTCTGCGACCTTACGCCTCCCGCTGCGAAAATAATCGCCGCCTCCTCGGACAACGAGCGCGTCCTCGCCACTGCGTTCGTCGGCGAGAAGGGCGAGCTCGCGATCCACGTGTTCAACGGCGGGGCCTCGCGGCAGGCGACCGTGCGGGGGCTGCCCGCGAGCGCGAGAACCCTCCACGCCACGCGCACCGGCGTCCAGGACGACTACGCGCCCCTGGGCGCGCTAGCGGTGCGCGGCGGCTCCGTCCGGCTCGAGCTCGCCAGGCAGTCGCTCACGACGCTCACGTCGTTCGTGCCCCCGCGCTGATGCGCCCGTTGCGGTAGTCGGCGGCGCGCTGCAGACGGCGCGAACTGCCATCTCGAAGCTGCGCGCCCCGCCCAAGCGTTCCGATCAGAGCTTGACGTTCTTGAACTGGGGCAGCCGCCCGCGGTTCGCCTTGAACATCTCGCTCACCATCTTGCGGATCTCCGCGAGGGAGAGCACCGCTGCGGTGAGCGGGTCGTAGCAGATCGCGTGGTATACCATCTCCGGATCGCCCCTGAGCGCGCCCTCGACGGCCATCTCCTCCGAGGCGATGGTGACGGCGTTCAGGGCCGCGCACTGCGGCGGGAGAGGCCCCACGTGGATGGACTCGAAACCCTTGCGGCTCGCGAGCACCGGCACCTCGACGCAGGCGTCGCGCGGCAGGTTGTCTATCAGGCCGGCGTTGGGGACGTTCCCGTTGAACCTGAACAGCTCCCCGCCCATCCATGCGTTGATGATGTACGCGGCGTACTCGTGGCCGCGGCGCAGGTCGAGGGGCTTGGGGTTCTCGAGCTCCGCGCGGATGTGCTTGCGCCAGGTCTTTTCCCTGCGCAGATACCCGTCGAGGATGTAGGCCTCCTTGCCGGGGTTCCAGCCGGTCCCGTGCGTGCAGTACTTCTCCAGGAGGTCCTTGCGCTTCCGGAACCACCAGTTGTACTCGGAGTTGTGCCCGCTGGACTCCGTGACGTAGTAGCCGAGCTGGAGGAACATCTCGTTCCGGACCTGCTCCTCGTTCGCCACCTTCTTGTCGGTGAGTATCCGCTTCCTTATCGCGGGGTAGAGGTCCCTGCCCTTGTGCTCGAACTTGATGAACCACGACTGATGGTTCACTCCCGCAGAGGTGTAGGCCACCTCCTCGTAGGGCACCCCGGCCCAGCCCGCGAGCATCATCGCGGTCCCCTGGACGCTGTGACAGAGTCCCGTGACCCTGACAGATGTCTTCTTTTGCATCGCGCGGCAGAGCATCGCCATGGGGTTCGTGTAGTTGAGCAATATCGCGTTCGGGCAGAAGCGCTCGATGTCCCGGCATATGTCGAGCATGACCGGGATCGTCCTGAGCGCGCGGAAGATGCCGGAGGGCCCTCGAGTGTCGCCGATGTTGATGCTCACCCCGTACTTGCACGGGATGAGGATGTCGTACTTCCAGACATGCACCCCTCCCGCGAGGATCGTGCAGAGCACCGCGTCGGCACCCTTGAGCGCCTCGCGGCGGTCGGTGGTCACGACCATTTTGGCGGGATAGCGGCCCTCGTCGATGATCCTCTGGACGAACTTGCTGATGTATCTGAGCCGCTCCGCGTCGATGTCCATGAGGACGAGGGTCGAATCCCTGAGGAGCGGGAACGTCAGCACGTCCCGGACCAGGGCCCTCGTGAACCCGAAGCTGCCCGCGCCGATGAACGCGATCCTCGCCATTGGAAAGCTCCTCCTCGCAGCGCGCGTGGCGGCCGCACACGTCCCCGCCGGAGGCGTTCATAGCCCCGGCGCGGGTCCTGTCAAGCGGAGCGGTTCTACTGGGGCTCTGGCCCACAGACCTGGGTCATCTCCGATCTGCCGCCGCGCCGCGCCCGCGGCTCTCCGTGCCCAGGACGTGTGCACCGAGACGGGGTTGAACGCCCCCGGGATCGCCGTTGACGGCGAGACGGACGGGGCGTAACTTCCCGCCGTCGCGTGGCCCCTTGCGGCCGGGATCCGAATCCGGACAGGTTCGGCGCTATCATCGGCATCTGCGCGCGACCATCCTCGGAGGCCTGGGGTAACGGCCGACCGGGGCGAGACGTTGCCGATCGCCGGTCGCCAGGGGCCTCGTGAGATCCGCCGCGCGCGAGGCGCTCGGCCGGCGTCTTGCGGGCGCGGTCCGCGGCATTGGAGGCGGAGGCCATGTCTCTGGATCGCCCTTCGTCGGTCGAGCGGCTCCCGGTACGGATTTTCGCCGGGGAGGAGGAACTCTCGCGGGCCGTGGCGGATCGCATATGCGAGCTCGTCGAGCTCCGCCGGCGCGAGGGGCGGAGATGCGTCCTCGGCCTCGCCACGGGTTCGTCACCGCTCGGCGTATACAGGGAACTGAGGGTCAGGCGCCAGCAGGGCTTCTCCTTCGCCGGCTGTATCACGTTCAATCTCGACGAGTACTACCCGATGTCCCCGGAGGCCGATCAGAGCTATCACCGGTACATGGCGGAGGCCCTGGCGGGCCTGGACATTCCTCCGGAAGACATCCACATCCCGCGCGGCGACGTCCCGCGTTCGGAGGTCGAACGCGCGTGCCGGGCCTACGAGGAGGAGATCCGGCGCGCCGGCGGCATCGATTTCCAACTGCTGGGTGTCGGTCGCAGCGGGCACATCGGTTTCAACGAGCCCGGCTCCACCCCGCGCGACCGCACCAGGCTCGTGATCCTGGACGAGGTCACCAGGCGAGACGCGGCGTCCGACTTTTTTGGCGAGCCTAACGTGCCGCGCGAGGCGGTGACGATGGGCCTGGGCACGATCCTCGAGGCGCGCGAGATCGTGCTCATCGCCACCGGCGAGCACAAGGCCGAGATCGTGCGCCGCATGGTCGAGGAGCCGCCGACGCCGCTCGTGCCGGCAGGGTTCCTCCAGGGGCATCCCAACGCGCAGGTCTACCTGGACGCCGCGGCCGCCCGGGAGCTCAGACGGGTCCAGGCGCCCTGGCTGGACGGCGACGTCGAATGGACCGACGAACTCTGTCTTCGCGCCATCATCTGGCTCTCCAGGCGCACGAAGAAGCCCGTGCCCCACCTGGAGCGCAAGGACTTCATCCAGCACCACCTCCTGAGGCTGCTGGAGCGCTACGGTTCCGTCGACGAGTGCACGGGCCGGAACTTCGACCTGATCCGCAGGAAGGTGATCGACGACCCGGCGGTCCTTCGAGGCAGGCGCGTGGCGGTCTTCTCGCCGCACCCGGACGACGACGTGATCTGCATGGGCGGGACGCTGAGACGTCTCGTCGCGGCCGGGAACGACGTGCACACCATTTACATGACGAGCGGGAACGTCGCCGTCTTCGATCATGACGCGCTGCGTCACGTGGACTTCATAGTCAAGCTCGCGGCGGCCCTCGGTATGGACGAGCGGCCGTTCAGGGACCTCGCCCGCAACGTCTCGCAGGCCCTCCGGGCCAAGCGTCCGGGGCAGATGGACTCGAGCGAGGTCCAGACGATCAAGCGGATCATCAGGGAGTCCGAGGCCGTCGCCGCCTGCCAGTACGCGGGGATGGAACCGGACAGGGCGCACTTCCTCGACCTCCCCTTCTACAGGACCGGAGTCGCGCGCCGCGCGCCGATCTCGGACGCGGACGTCGCGATCGTGTTCGACATCCTGGAGAGGCTGGACCCGGACGAGGTGTTCGTGGCCGGCGACCTCAGCGACCCCCACGGCACGCACAGGCAGTGCAAGGAGGCCGTCTACAGGGCCCTCGACCGCCGCTCGGCCGCCGGGCGCGCGCGCCCGCGCGTCTGGCTCTACCGCGGGGCGTGGCAGGAGTGGGACGTCGACCAGGCCACCGCGTACGTGCCGCTCTCTCCGTCGGAGCTCAACCAGAAGATCCAGGCGATCTACAAGCACCAGTCCCAGAAGGACGAGGCCATGTTCCCCGGCTACGACGACCGGGAGTTCTGGGAGCGGGTCCTGGAGAGGAATACCAGTACCGCCCGGGCCCTCGCGGAACTCGGGCTGCCGCGATACTATGCGGCGGAGGCATTCGTCGTGGAGGAACCCGCTGCGCGCTCCCCCGGCTGAGGTCTCGCCGGCGGGCCGCCGGGGGGGCGGAAGGCGAGGACCCCGGGGTGGGACCGGGGCTCCGGGGGCGTTCACCGATTTTCAGTCGACATGCGGCCTGCGCCTCTACGTCGCCATGCCCAGGCTCGCCAGGGTCGTCGTGCCATGCGTCGGCGGAGCACGCGAGCCGCCTCTCGGCGCGGCCATGGATGCGAGAAGCCGGCCATTCGAAGCGGTACGATAGCGGCAGTATTCATCACCGCGCCGGGCGGCTCTGCGTCCTCGGAAGGTGTCGCTCTCTTGTGATGACCTCCACGAATGGCTCGATGCCGAGAGCGCAAGAGCTGCGCCGGGGGCGTCATCGGCCCGGCTCTCGCGGCGAGTACTGCGCCGCACCGCCGGTCGCACGTGGCGAACACGGTCTTATCGCGGCCGGTGTCGCTCGGGCATACATCGGCGACTTCGGAGGGAGAACTGAATGACCTCCGACTCTGCACAAAATGGCCTTGACCTGACCACGTCGGACGGTTATAGTCAGCGATGCTGGGGACTGGCCGAGGGGCGGCTCGGAAGGGCGTCGGTCACCGGCGGGGGGCCGGCTATGGGGGAAGCCCTGGGTCGTGAGCTCGTCGCGTCGGGGCTCATGACCGAGGAACAGCTCGAATCGGCCGTCAAGTACCAGTCCGAGATAGGCGGCAGTCTGCCGCGGATCATCGCGAAGCTCGGCCTGGTCAAGGAACAGGACCTGATCGCGCTCATGGCGAAGCGCGAGGGTATGGAGGTGGCAGGGCAAGAGGAACTCAAGGTCGACGAGGAGATCGCAGCGAAACTTCCCAGGGAACTCCTCGAGAAACATGACTTCTTGCCCATCTCGCACAGTCCCTCCCAGCTTAGGCTCGCCCTCTTCGACCCTTCCGACCTTTCGGCGGTCGAGGAGGTGCGCTTTCGCACGGGACTCGAGGTCGTGGCCGTGCTCGCGCCCTCCAGAGAGATACAAAAGGCGCTCGCCCGGTACTATAGCAAGGGCGGGGTGGATACGCCCAGGCCGTCGCACAGACCGAAGAAGGACGTGCACGAAGTGGCGCGTCAGGTCGGCGGTCTCCCTGGGCCGGGCGAGGCGATCAGGGCCGTCGCCGAGATCGAGGCCTCGCCGGCGAAGCTCATAAAGGCCCTGGCCGCGCTCCTGGTGGAGAAGCGCGTGATAACCGCGGGCGAGCTCAAGGATACAGTCAGAAGGCTCGAGGAGCCAGCCGCGGGCTCTCAGCGGGCGGGCAGGTGAGATGAAGACGGTCACTGCACAGGAGGTCGCGCAACGGGCCGCCGCCGCTGCAGGAGCCCCTGCGGAGCAGGTGAACCGCATCCTCAACGCCGCTATCGATGTCATGCGCGAGGAGGTCATGCGGGGGAACCGCGTCGTTATCCCCAACCTGCTCAGCATGCAGCTCAGTCCGGCGGGCGTACTGGAGACTCAGCTCACCGCATCGGGCCAGCCGATGGCGGTGCCCACAGAGAGACAGCTCTCCGTCGAGGTCGAACCCTCCCTGCGCGAGGCGGTCCAGGCAGAGGGCAGATTCAAGATACTCCTCGCGGTTCCCATGAAGGACATGTTCGCGAACATCCTGGCCCAGAGGCTCGCCGGTCCCAAGACCACCGTCTCCGTGGCGGAAGGTGTCCAGCGGGCCATGCAGATGCTCGACGAAGTGAAGCCGGACATCGCGGTCATCGACGCAAACATGCAGGACTTCCAACAGCTCGTGCACGGAATCAAGTACGAGCGTCGGAGGGGCCTGATCGGAAGCATAGTCGTCTACCCGGAAGGCGCCGACCCGGAGAGGGTCGACGGGCTCCGCGTCTGCGAGGATGAGACCATTCAAGAGCCGTTCGACATGGGCGATCTCGTGAAGCTCGCGGAGTCGGAACTCAGCCGCGTGACCGAAGAGCGGAACTTCTTCCAGCAGGAGATCCATTTCCAGTTCAGGACATCCGAGGAATGGATCGAGCAGGCCAACGACCTGATCGCCAGACTCATCGATCAGGCCGAGATGGAGGACGAGAAGGCCGCTGCCCTCGCCGTGGCCTTCCGCGAGGCCGTCGACAACGCGGCGCGACACGGGAACAAGAACCAGGAGACGAAGCTGATCGACACGATCTATCTCCTCGACAAGCAGAAGGTGACGATCACGGTCGAGGACGAGGGAGAGGGCTTCGACACCGAGCTTTATCTCACGCGCGGGATCCAAGGGAACGCCGTGGCGGCTGCCCGCGAGCGGAACCAGGCGGGCCGCGTGGGCGGGCTGGGAATCATGTTGATGTTGAAGTGCCTCGACGATTTGGAATATAACTACGTCGGCAACCTGGTGAAACTGACGAAGTACCGCTGAGATCGGGCCGGACGGAAAAGAGGGCCCGCCAGGACGGAAGGGCCGGAGGTCCATGGCGACGGTCGACTTCAGGATCAAGAACTTGAAGGCCGCGGACGGCACGAAGGCAACGCTCGCCGAGATCTCCGGCTCGATCGACGCGACGAGCATCGTCCAGTTCCAGAACGTGATGGACAAGCTCGTGGAGAAAGGCGTCAGGAACCTGATCCTGGACTGCGCCAATGTCAAGTATATCAACAGCACCGGCCTCGGGACGCTGCTGAAGTACGTCGACACCTACGAAAGCATGGACGGGCACATCGCCTTCACGCGCGTGCCGAGCAAGGTGATGCTCGTTATGGAGATGCTGGGTTTCAACGCCCTTTTTAGTATAGTCCCGGACGAGGCCGCAGCCCTCAGGCTCTTCGCTGGAAAGCCGGCCGCCGCGCCTGCCGTGACCCCCGCGAGCGCGCCTGCGGCGCCCGTCGTCGTGGCGGCCCCGGCGGCGCCGACAGTCGTACCGGCGCGTCCACAGCCCGCACCAGCACCAGCACCAGCACCAGCACCTGCGCCCGCTCCAGCGCCTGCCGCCGCTCCTGCAGCGGCGCCTCCGGCGGGCGGTTTTCCGACTTCGGCGGAATGCGTGCGCTGCCGGCTCGCGCTCGACGTGAGCGGCCCGGGGAAGTTCAGGTGTCCGCGGTGCGAGACGATCCTCGTCGCCGAGGCCGGAGGCAAGGTGAGGTTCTTCGCCCCCAAGAAGGCGCGTCCGGTCAGCGTTGCGCTGCCCGCCCGGCCGGAGATCGTGGCGGGCCTGGCTTCTTTGGTGGAAGGGGTCGCGAAGGAGGCAGGTTTCACCGACGAGGCCGCCAGCGCCATAGGCAGGGCGGTCGTCGCCACGTCTACGGGGGTTGCCGAACTCGCCTACGGCGGCGACTCGTCCGGTGCGCTTCACGTGCTGGTCGTGCCCGACGGCAAGGCGGTCACGATCCGGATAAGCGACTACGGCAAGAGGATCGCGGCGGGCCCAGGCGGTGCGCCGAAGGATGCCCGCTTCGCCGAGGTGATGAAGCTGATGGATTCCGTCAGGCTCGCGCCCAATCCCAAGGGCGGGAACCTGGTCACGATGACGAAGAAGGCCGGCTGAGTCGTAGCGCCCGAAGGCGCCGGCCAGCACGCTATAGGCGTGGAGGTCTGCGGCGTGGCGTTGTTCAAACGCAAGCAAGAGCCTGCGGAACCGGTGGTTGATCACCGTTCGAAGCGGGGCGGGGTCCATCGTCCCGCCACGGATATCGAGATCGACATCTCCGCCCTCGAAAGGCGCGCCGCACCGCAGCAGGTCCCGCCCCTTCCGACGGCCGGACCTCAACCTGCCCAGCCGGGGTCGGTCACCAGGCGCGTGCAGGTCCCGACTGCCGCCGCGCCTCCGGCATCGACCGCGGCGCTCGGCACGTCGGTCTCGAGACGGAGCACGCGCTCCATGGGGCGGGGCACGCCGATCGGCGACCTCCTGATCGAGGCGGGGGCCATCAACAGCGAACAGCTCGCCAGCGCGCTGCGCCTCCAACAGCAGCGCGGGGGTCTGGTGGGGCAGATCCTCGTCGAGATGGGCGCCTGCCGCAGCGAGGATATCGCCGCCGCCCTCGCCAAGCAGTTCCGCTTCACGCAGGTGGACATGGCCACGGTCGTCCCGCGGTTCGATGCACTGCTCCACCTCACCGGTCAGAAGTGTCGCGATCTCAAGCTCATCCCGTTCGAGCGCCTGGGCCAGCTCCTCTGCGTGGCCATGGTGAACGTACTCAACCGCAAGGCGATCACCCAGGTGGAGAGCCTGACGCGGCTCAAGGTCAAGGCGTTCACTAGCGCCTGGCCGGAGATCCAGGCCGCGATAGACAAGTACTATACCCCGGAAGTCGAAGAGTGCGCGGCCAAGGTCGAGCAGCTCAGGACCGAGGAGGGCACGAAGGCCTTCGAGCTCGCCGACAAGCTCGCGGCCGAGCTCGCGGCCGCGCGCAAGGCGCCGGCGGAGACCGCCCCCTCGCGCCAGGCGGCCCCGGCCGCCCCCGCGAAGGCCGCCCCGGACATCGAGGCCCAGAAATACATCAGGGACGCCCAGGAGCTCCGCGCGAAGGGCCGCTTGGAGGAGGCGGTCAAGCGTCTGGAGGCCGGTGCGCAGGCCTTCCCGCAGTCCGCGCAGATCCGGCAGGGTCTGGAGCAGCTCAAGAAGGAGCTGGAGGCCGCCCGCGCTCAGGAGGCGGAGCGCCGCGCGCGCGTGGCCGAACTGCTCGCCAAGGGCCGCGCGGAGAAAGAGGCGGGCCGTTTCGCCGAGGCCGTCGCGAAGTTCCAGGAGGCGGCCCAGCTCGACCCGCAGAACAACGTCGTGGCCCGAGAGCTCTCCGCCGCGCAGAAGGAACTCGCCCGCGTCAAGGCTGAGGAGGCGGCGCGCAAGAAGGTCGAAGAGGAGGCCCGCGCAGCCGAAGAGCGCCGCAAGGCCGAGGCGGAGGCGAAGCGCCGCGCGCAGATCGCGGAGCTCCTGGCCCTCGCGAAGACCGCCAGAGCCGCAGGCCGACTCACCGAGGCCGAATCCAGACTCAAGGACGTTCTGGCCCTCGACGCCTCGCACGAGGTCGCGAAGGCCCAGCTCGCCGAGGTTCAGGCGGAGGCCGCATCCGCGAGATCGAGGCGCGAGGAGGCGCTCGCCGCGGCGCTCAGGGAGGCGAGGAAGCTCGCCAGGGACGGCCGCTACGAGGAGGCTACCGGCGTGCTCAACAGCGCGACGGCCTCGCTCGGCGAGGACCCGCGGATCGCCGCCGCCCTCCACGAAGTCGAGTCGGCCGCCAGGCAGAAGGCCAAGGAGGCCGAAGCCGCCAGCCGGCGCGCCCGCGAGGAAGAAGAGAAGCTCAAGGCGGAGGTCCGCTCGCTCGTCGAGAAGGCCAAGACCCTTGCGGCCTCCGGTTCCCTCGACGAGGCCGAGCACGCCCTGGAGGACGCACTCGCCCTCGACCCGGAGAACGTGGAGGCCGTCGCGCGGCTCGGCGAGGTCCGTGAGCTCATCCGCGCCAAGATCGAAGAGGAGGAGACCCGCAGGCGCGCCGAGGAGGAGCGCGCCAGGCGCGACGCGGAGGTGCGGGAACTCCTGCGCGAGGCCGCCGAAGATCGCTCCGCCGGTCGGCTCGAGATGGCCGCCCGCAAGCTCCGCGCTCTCGCGGCGTCCGAAGGAGAGCGCTCGGACGTGAGGGAGGCCCTGGCAGCCGTCGAGGCCGACATCGAGCGTATCAAGGCGGAGGAGGAGGCGAGGCTCCGCGCCGAGGAGGAGGCCCGCCGCAAGGCCGAGGAAGAGATCCGCCGCCGCGCGGCTGCGGCGGCCGAGGCGGAGGCCGAGAGGCGACGCACGGAAGCGGCGGTGTCCGGCGAGAAGCGTCTGGAGGCCAGAGAGGTCTCCCTCGAAACCCTTGTGCCGCTGACGGTCTTGCCCGAGAAGGAACGCGCCGCGCTCGCGCAGGTGGTCGCCAGGCGCACAGGGGGGCTCGCCTCCTCCCCGCAGGAGGCCCTGAGCAGGCTCCCGGTCGCTCAGATCTTCTCGAAGTCGCGGGCCGAGCTCGAGAGGCTCGAGAGGGCCGCGAAGGCCGCCGAGGAGGCGCTTGCCGCAGAGGCAGTCGTTCCTACTGAAGAGGAGCTCGGCGCGGAACTCGAGCCCAGCCTGGAGCCTCAGCCGCCCATGCCGGACCTCGAGGCGCAGCTCGACGCGGAGCCCGAGGCCATTGTCGAGGCCGTCCCGGCGGACGAGGTCGCGGGCGCGCCAGCGGCCGAGGCGCCCGCGGCCGAGATCGCCGAGGCGGAGGTCGTCTCCGCCGAGCCGGCGGAGGTCGAGCCCCTGGAGCCGCCGCCGGCGGAGGTCGCCCCGGCGCGAGCCGCTGCGGTGCCGATCTCCGACGCCGAGTTCGCGCAGCTCGAGCCGCAGCTCGAGCCGGACCCGGTCCAGGACTGGTGGCTCGTCCACGCCGTAGGCGGGCCCGTCCCCGCCGTACCGCTCGAGGACTGAGCATCGAACCCCGAGCCTCGCACGCGCGCCGGGCGAGGCGCGATGGTAGCCCCCTTCTCCCCCTCGGCCTCGAGCCTGCCGGGGCGCGCGTTCGCCCGATCGCCGAACGGTACGAGGGTCGTCGCACGGTTCAGGACTGGCGCCCCTAGCGGCTATTGGACTCGAAACCCGGGCGCGGTCCTGGCGCCTCGAGGACGGACACAGAATTGGACCCCGCCCCTTTGCAGACGGAGGGCGCACCCCGCCGCCAGGTACTGGCGGTTGGGGGGCTGTTGGTCGAGCCGATAGGCGCAAATTGAGAATGGCATTGGGGAGCCCATCCGCGCTCACCAGGGCGATGGCCGCACGAAAGAGGTGGGAATGACTCGGCCTCCGCGCCCTCGGCCAGGAATGCGTTGGCCCGAGGGCAGCGGAGACTGTTTACTCCTGGCGGGGCCGGGCCGGGTCCGATCCCTTGCGCGGTCGAGCTGTGCGGGAGCGATGCAGTGAGCGACACGGAGGGATGGCACACCTCGAGAGGCGCTTGGAAGGCGGCCGTAGCGTGCCTGGCCCTCGCTGGGTGCACGGGGTACGAGAAGGCCGAGATCTCGCTCTCGGCGCTTGCGGCGCCGGGGCGGGCGAGCGCGGACCGGTGGGGTTCTCCGGGCGCGACCGTGCTCGACAGGTCGGACGCCACGGCCAGGGCGGCCCTCGGCCTGTTGCGCTCGGCCCTGGGGCTCGTCGCGGCATCGGGGAGTCCGGTCCCCGCGGCGGATGCCCAGGGGCGGCCCGGCCTCGGCGACGCGCGTCTCATCGTCAGGCTCAAGAGGGGAGACTCCCTCGGCGCGGAGCTCTGGCGGATCGACAGGTGCTGCGCCCTCCGCGAGCTGGAGGGCGGCGCGATCCTCGCCTGGCGGGGTGAGTTCTCGCCGGTCCTCCTCGCGATCGAGACGCTGCTCCCCGTACACCGGCCCGGCGGCGGAGCCCCCGCCCACCGGTGAGGTCGGACAGGGCGAGCGGCGACTGACGCGAGCGATCGCTCGGCGCGTTCGTCGAGGATATGCACCAACCCGGGGCCGAGCCTGCGGTCGATCCCCGCGTTCTCGGTGCGACCCTCGTGTCGAAGTTGCTGGCAGGCCGGAGCTCCATCCGGCCAGACCGCGGGCTCGGGAGGACCCGCGCGCGGCGTTCGTCATCGTCAGAGCGGGCCTCCGCTCCGACACGCGGCCTTCTCCCCAACGCCCCTCTCGGCTGGCCCGTTCCACCGGCGAGCCCGGGCCAGGACTGCGACCGGCCTGACACGCGCCCCGACCCGCCCCGGTGGAGATCGTGCGTTGCGGCCGGCGGGGGAGCGCGCTATCATGCCCGCGGAGATCATGCGAGGGCGGGACCGCGATGTCGAACCCCCTGCAGCGCATATTCGAGGCCGAGCGCGTAGCCAAGGCCCGCGTCCAGGAAGCGGAGGCCCGCGCCAGGGAGATCGAGGCCGAGGCCCGCGCGAGGGCCGAGGCCCTGGTTCGTGAGGCCGAGACCTCCGGGCGCGAGATCGAGTCCCGCGCCGCGGAAGAGGCCAGGGCGGCGGCCGAGGAACGCCGCCGCGAGCTCCTCGCGGCCCTCGACAAGAAGTCCGAGGCCGTCCGGGCTGCGTACGCTGCGAAGCGCGAGGAGATCGTGCGCGCGATCGTATCGGCGATCCTGGGCGAGGAGATCCAGCGGTGATCGAGGCCGCGCTCGGACGGCTGGGTGCCATGAAGAGCGCCCTCCTTGGGAGCGACCTCTACGATCGGCTCCTCGGCCTGCCCGACGAGCGCAGGGTGGTGGACTCCCTCGCCGCGAGCGTGTACGCGGAGGCGGCGCGGCGCGCCGAGGAAGGCGCCTCCCCCGCCGCCGTCGAGCGCTCGCTCTGGCAGGAGGTGTTCGCCGCCTGGGCGAGGCTGATCAAGTTCCTGGACGGCCCCTTCGCCGACTGCGCCCTGGGTCTCTGCGGCGCGTTCGACGTGGAGAACATCAGGCGGACCGTCCGGAGGGTCCTGGCCGGCATCCCCGCGAGCGAAAGCGTCCCGCTCTGGGACCTGGGACGGCTCGAGCGCGTGAGCCGCGTCGGGCTCTCGCGGGCCAGGAGCGTCAAGGACGTGTCGGACCTCCTCTCCGGGGGGCCCTATGGGCCGGGCTTCGAGCTCGCCTCGCACAGGCTCGCCGAGGGGGAGACGCTCTTCGGCTTCGAGCAGCTTCTAGAGGTGTCCTACCGCGAGGGACTGGCTACCGCGGCCTCGAGGCTCCGCGGGTCGGCCGGCGCTCCCGCCAGGGCCTACATCGAGAGGCGCAACCACTTCGTCAACCTGCGCTGGGCGCTCAGGCTTCGTTTCGTCAAAGGTATGAAGGCCGAGGAGGCCCGGCAGTACCTGCTCTCGCCGCGGAGCGCCCGCGCCCGTGCGGAGCTCGACGCGGTCCTCGCGAGCGAGAGCCTGGAGCGCGCAGGCTCCGCGCTCCAGGGGCTCCTGGGCCCAGGCCCTCCGGCGGAGGTGACTCTCCGCGGGCTCGAGCGGGGTCTCAGGCGGGCCGAGGCGCTCTCGGCGAGGACGGAGCTCAGGCGGGCGTTCTTCCAGTTCTCCAGCCTCCTGGCCTATTTCGACGTGCGCTGCCAGGAGGTGCGTGACATCGTCCTCGTGCTGACGGGGATGAGGCAGGGCAGGAGTCCGGAGGAGCTCAGGAGCCGGCTGGGGCTCGCGGCGTAGGACGGCCAGAGCGGGAACGGGAAGGCCAGGCAGTGTTCAGGCCCGAACGCATGAACTTGGTCGCCATAGTCGCGCCAGAGTCCCAGGTGGAGCTCGTGACGGCGGCCATCGCGCGGGCTGGCCTGGTCCACCTGGTGGAGGCGATCAAGCTCCCCGGCATGTCCGAAGTCAGGCCCAGGGACCGCGGGAGGGCGCTCCTCGAGCGCGCTGCGGCGGACCTGGCCCGTTCGCAGGAGCTCGCCCGCCGGCTCGGCGTGGGCGTGACGACGCGCCCGAGGTTGTCGCTCTCCCTGGGGGCGGAGGGTTTTCTGGATCAGGTCGAGGCCAGGCTCGCGGAGCTCGAAAGCGCGGTGGAGGCGGCCGAGAAGCGGATCGCCGCGGCCCAGGCCGAGGAGGCCAGGCTCGAGGAGATATCGTGGCTTCTCGAGCTCGCCGAGTCGGGCCCTGCGAACGTGGAAGACCTGCGCGGGGGCCTATTCGGCAGGGTGTCCCTGGGCTTCGTGAGCGTGGAGGACCTCCCGCGCCTGCGGGAGCTCCTCAAGCGGACTCCCTGCGTCTTCTCCTCCAGTTGGGCCGGGCGCGCCCGGAGGGCCGTGTGCGTCGCCACGAGCGAAAGGCACGAGGACGAGGTCAGGCAGAGGCTCTCCGAGGCGGGCTTCGTAGCCGCGAGCCTGCCGAGCGAGCTCTCGGGACCGGTGAGCTCGGCCCTGGAGAAGGTCGAGGAGGACCTCTGGGCCGCCCGCGAGGACCAGGCCGATGCCCGCGCGGAGATCGAGAGGTTGAGGCGCGCCAGAGGGGGCGAGATCGCTCAGTGGATAGTGGACCTCGCGGCCCTGCGCAGGATCGAGGAGGCCTCGCTCCAGTTCGGGTGCGCGGGGACGTCGGAGGTCATCGCCGGCTGGGTCCCGTCGCGGCTCGTCTCGGTGCTCGGGACACTCGTGGACAACGTGGCCGGGGGCAAGGCCGCTGTGATGAAGATCGAGGAGGCAGGCTCGCACGAGGTCCCACCCCCGCCGACGTCGCTCAGGAATCCGCCGCTCGTCAGGGCGTTCGAGAGTCTGGTGAGCGTCTACGGCACGCCGCCCTACGACGGCCTGGACCCGACACCGTTCGTGGCCTTTTCGTTCACGCTAATGTTCGGCGTGATGTTCGGGGACGTGGGACACGGGGCGGTCCTGGCGGCGGCGGGGACCGGGATCTGGCTCTTCTTCAGGCCGTTCTCCCGAGGCGGACGCGACATGGGGGAGATGCTCACGTTCTGCGGGCTCTCCGCGGTGCTGTTCGGCTTTCTCTTCGGCAGCGTGTTCGCGGACGAGGAGCTGATACCCGCGATGCTCTTCCATCCCCTGGAGAAGGAGAACATCAACTCGACGCTCGGCATCGGCATCGCCCTGGGAGTGTTCATGCTCTCGGCGGGCATGGTGCTGAATGTTGTGCAGCAGTTCCTGAGGAGGAGATGGAAGGACGCGCTCATCGGAGAATGGGGCCTGGCGAGCCTGTTCTTCTACTGGGGTCTGATGGGCACGCTCGCGTATGCGATGCTCGCGCCGGGCGTGAGCACGGCGACGCTCGTGGTCGTCCTCGTGCTGACCGCAGGGCTGCCGCTCTTCCTCACGGCCTTCAGGGTGCCGCTCTGTTACATCGTCTCGCGCCTGCGCGGGGTGGAGGACGCCCGCCCGGAAGAGGGCCGGCACGAGGAAGAGGAAGAAGATGGCTTGACGACCGCTATCGGAGCGGCGATGATGGCCCTGGAGGTTATCACCGGGACCTTTAGCCATATCCGCGTCGCGGCCTTCGCGCTCAATCACGCCGCGCTCTGCAGCTCCGTGTTCCTGATAGCCAGGGTCCTGCGCGAGTCCGGCTCGGGCGACGGCGTGGCCGCCTCGGTGATAGTGCTCGGCAACGCGATCGTGATCTTGATGGAGGGGTTGATCGTGTTCATCCAGAGCATGAGACTCCACTTCTACGAGTTCTTCTCGAAGTTCTTCACTCGGATGGGGGTGCCCTACGCGCCGCTCCGCATCGAGTGACGCCATGCGCCCGGGGCCGGGTCCCCGAGGTGGGCCGGCGGCCGGGACAGGGCGATGTCAGGAATCCGGAAGAGAGGAGGCCTTTGTGAGGAGGGACCTGTCGCAGGGGCTGCTCGGCGCGGTCGTGCTCGCGGCGGCTCTGGGGCTGGCGTTCGCCGCCAGCGCGTCGGCCGGGGAGGCCCAGCCCGAGGAGACCGCACGCACTGCGGAGACGGTGAAGACCGGCCTCGTCTATTCCGCCGGTTTCGCCTCGGCGGCGTTCTCCGTCGCGATCTCGGTGATCGGCGCCGCCTGGGCGGTCGCCAGGGTGGGCACCGCGGCGATAGGTGCCGCGGCCGAGAAGCCCGAGATCATGGGGAGGTCGATCATCTTCATCGGCCTCGCAGAAGGTCTGGCGATCTACGGGCTCATCGTGGCGATCATGATACTGGGGAGGCTCGGCTAGCGCCCCTGCTGCGCGTGTTCTCGTGACGGGGGCGCCGCCAAGCTCCAGGCGATGGCGTGGCGGCGGATGCGGCGCCGCGGAGTCCCCCGAGGGGCGCCGAGTCGGTGCGCGCCCGCGTGGGCTCATCGCAGGACGCACCGGGCCCGGCGGCGTTTGGAGGCGCGATGGTTGTCCGTGTGCTCGGCGACCCGGCGACGGTCCGGGCGCTGCGCCTGGCTGGGATCGACGGGCGGGCCGTGGGACCTGACACCGCCGAGAAGGCGTTCGAAGAGGAGCTGTCCTCGGAGGGCCTGGGCGTCCTCCTCGTGACGGAGCCTGTCGCGGCCGGAATCCGGCGCAGGGTCGATGCCGCGAAGGTGTCGCTCCACTTCCCCCTCGTGCTCGAGATCCCGGCGATGGGCGTGCCGAGCGTGCCGGCGGACGACCTAGTGGCGAAGGTCGCAAGGATGATCGGGATCAGGAGTTGACGGATGCGTGTCCACGACGCGACCGAGGAACGCCACGTCGCCGCGATCGAGGGCGAGATCCTGGCCCAGGCGGAGGCGCGGGCCGCCGAGATCGTCGAGCGGGCCGGGAGGATCGCCGACAGGATCATCAAGTCCGCCGAGCGGAAGGCCGAGGAGATCCGCCGCGAGGCCGCCGAGAGGCTCGCACCCAGGCTCCGCGCGGAACGCGCGAGGGCGCTCGCCCTCGTCGAACTCGAGGTCAGGCGCGAGGAGGTCGTGCGGCGCGAGGCGCTCGTGGACCAGGCGTTCGCCGAGGCGAGGACCGTCCTCTCGGCGTGGCGCCGGAGGCCGGACGCGGACGCCATCCTCGCGAGGCTCATCGCCGGGGCCGTGGAGTCCCTCCAGGGCTCGCGTTTCAAGGTGGAGCTCGCCCCGGAGGACGCAGACCGCTGGGCGCGCGAGGGCCTCGTCGCGCGGCTCGAGCAGGAACTCTCGGCGAGGCTCCTGAGACCCATCGCGCTCGAGGTCGTGCGCTCGCCCGACCGGTTCTCCGGGGGCGCGCGCGTCATATCCGAGGACGGCCGCGCGATGGTCGACGAGACGTTCGAGGCGAGACTCGACCGCATGGCGGGCGACCTCCGCCGGGACGTCGTCCGCGCTGTGTTCGCGCCCGGAGCCCGGGAGGAGCCGCTCAGATGAGCACCCGCGCCGACGAGCATCCGGCGGCCGAGGCGGCCGCGGAGGTCATCCGCGTGGCCGGGCCCGTCGTGGTCGCGCGCTCATCGCGATCGATAAGGGTGCGGGACGAAGTCGCCGTCGGAGCGATGCGCCTGGTGGGCGAGGCCGTGGCGCTCCGCGGGGACGAAGTGACGATCCAGGTCTACGAGGACACCTCAGGGCTCAGGCCCGGCGACCCCGTGTTCGGGACGGATAGACCCCTCTCGGTCGAACTCGGGCCGGGCCTGATAGGCGTGGTCTTCGACGGGCTGGAGAGGCCCCTCGAGAAGATCGCGCGCGTCTCGGGGGCGTTTATCGGGCGCGGCGTGAGCGTGCCGCCACTGGATCAGGAGAAGCCCTGGCACTTCGTCCCGGCGGTCAGGAAAGGGGATAGAGTATCCCCCGGCGCGATCATAGGGACCGTGCGCGAGACCGTGGCCGTCGAGCACAGGATTCTCGCGCCGAGCTGGGTCTCGGGCCGCGTGGACATGATAGTCCCCGAGGGCGAGCGGACGCTCCGCGACGTGGTCTGCCGCCTGATCGGAGACGGCGGCGAGCCGGTGGAACTGGGGCTATCGCACAGATGGCCCGTGCGCGTGGGGCGCCCTTACGTCAAGAAGCTCGCGCCCGAGGCGCCGCTCTTCACCGGGCAGAGGATACTGGACCTTTTCTTCCCGCTCGCGCGCGGAGGGACTGCGGCGATCCCGGGCGGATTCGGCACCGGGAAGACCGTGATTCAACATCAGCTCGCCAAGTGGTGCGACGCAGACATCATAGTCTACGTCGGCTGCGGCGAGCGCGGGAACGAGATGACGCAGGTTCTCCAGGAGTTCCCGGAGCTCGTCGACCCGCGCACCGGGCGGCCCCTCATGGAGCGGACGGTCCTCATAGCGAACACGTCGAACATGCCCGTCACCGCGCGCGAGAGCTCGGTCTACACCGGTATGACCATCGCGGAGTACTTCCGCGATATGGGGTACAACGTGGCGATGATGGCGGACTCCACGTCGCGCTGGGCGGAGGCCCTCCGCGAGCTCTCCGGGCGCCTCGAGGAGATGCCCGCGGAGGAAGGCTTCCCGGCCTACCTCCCGACGCGGCTCGCCGAGTTCTACGAGCGCGCGGGACGCGTCGAGGCGCTCTCGGGACGCGAGGGCTCCGTGACGGTCGTGGGGGCGGTCTCGCCCCCGGGGGGGGATTTCTCGGAGCCCGTCACGATGAACACGAAACGGTTCATCCGGGTGTTCTGGGCCCTCGACAAGGACCTGGCGGGCGCCAGGCACTTCCCGGCGATCAGTTGGCTCGACAGCTACAGCGCCGATGCCGAGGTCGTCGCTCACCACTGGGGCGCCAGGCGCGGACGCTCATGGTCGGAGATGAGGACCGAGGCCCTGGCGATCCTCGTCGAGGAGGACAGGCTCCAGAGGATCGCGCGCCTGGTGGGCAAGGACGCACTGCCGGAGGCTGAGCGGCTCGTCCTGGAGACCGCTCGGCTCATAAGGGAGGGCCTGCTCCAGCAGGCCGCCTTCGACCCGGTAGACACGTACTGCCCCCGCGAGAAGCAGCTCGCGATGCTCGAGATCGTGCTCCACTTCCACGAGCGCGCGAAGGCGCTCATACAGGCCGGCTGCCCGATGATAAGACTCCAGGGGCTGGGCGCCATCGAGGAGATGCTTCGCATGAAGAGCGAGGTGCCCAACGACAGGCTCGACCTCCTCGACGCGGTGCGCTCGCGCCTGGACGAGGAGATGACTCGGCTGGAAAAGGACTACCGCTAGCGGCGCGCCGTCGGGCGCGGTCCGAGGCGGAGCTGGGATGCCACCATGGGGCGGGCGACGCAGAGGACGTACCTGGGGATCTCCAGGATCGAGGGTCCCATCATCGTCGTGGAGGGCGCCTCGGACGTCGGCTACGGCGAGCTCGTGGAGGTCCGCACGAGCTCGGGCGAGCGGCGGACCGGGCAGGTGCTCGAGGTCTCGAACCGCGCGACGATCGTCCAGCTCTTCGAGGGGACACAGGGGCTCTCCACCCGCCAGGTGAGCGTGAGGTTCCTCGGGCGCGGCTTCGAGATACCCGTCGGCGAGGAGATGCTCGGGCGGGTCTTCGACGGCCTCGCCCGGCCCATGGACGGGGCCCCGGAGCCCGTGGGCGACGAGCGCCGGGACGTGAACGGCGCGCCGGTGAACCCGGCCTCGCGGCGCTACCCCAGGGAGTTCATCCAGACCGGCATCTCCGCGATCGACGGGCTGAACACCCTCGTGAGGGGGCAGAAGCTGCCGATATTCTCCGGGGCCGGGCTCCCGCACAACCGCCTCGCCGCGCAGATCGTGCGCCAGGCGAAGATCGTGGGCGAGGACGCCCGCTTCGCGATCGTCTTCGCCGGCATGGGCCTGCGCCAGGACGAGGCCCGGTATTTCCGCAGGTCCTTCGAGGACTCGGGGGCGCTCGTGAACGTGGCCATGTTCCTGAACATGGCGGACGACCCCTCCGCCGAACGGGTGGTGACGCCCCGCGCGGCGCTGACCCTGGCGGAGTACCTGGCGTTCTCGAAGGGTTACCACATCCTGGTCGTGCTGACCGACATGACGAACTACGCCGAGGCGGTGCGCGAGATCGCCTCCTCGCGCGAGGAGATCCCGAGCCGGAAGGGCTACCCCGGCTACCTGTACTCGGACTTCGCCTCGATCTACGAACGCACCGGGCGCGTCGAGGGCGCCGAGGGCTCCATCACGCAGCTTCCGATCCTGACGATGCCCAACGACGACATCACGCATCCCATCCCCGACCTGACCGGTTACATCACTGAGGGGCAGATCGTGCTCGCCAGGGACCTCCACCAGAAGGGCATATACCCGCCCATCAGCGTCCTGCCGAGCCTCTCGCGCCTGATGAAGGACGGCATCGGCGAACGTCGCACCAGGCGCGACCACCCGAACCTGGCGAGCCAGCTCTACTCGCTGTATGCGTCCGCCCAGGGCGTGAGATCGCTCGCCTCCATCGTCGGCGAGGATGGGCTCTCCGACACCGACCGCAGGATACTGGAGTTCAGCGAGCGATTCGAACGCGAGTTCGTCAACCAGGGCGAGTTCGAGGAGAGGTCCATTGTGCAGACGCTCGACCTGGGGTGGAGTCTCCTGGCGAAGCTGCCGCGGAGCGAGCTCCACCGCGTGCGGACCGACGAGATCGACGAGCACCTGCCCAGGTCGTCCCAGCGGCCGGCCGTCCAGGCCGCGGAGGTCTAGGCCCGGAAGGGGACGCAGTTGCCGGAGCGGCAGGTCGTACCGACGCGCACGAACCTGATGCGCGCGAAACAGGACCTGGCCCTGGCCACGGAGGGCTACCAGCTCCTGGACCAGAAGCGCGAGGTGCTGGTCCTGGAGCTCCTCCAGCTCCTCTCGCGGCTCCGCGAGAGGGCGAGAAAGGCGCGCGAGAAGCTGGCCGACGGGTACCGCGCCATGGCGGAGGCGGAGCTCGCGATCGGCCCCGAGCGCATGGAGGCCCTCTCCGCAGGGCCGGCGACGAGCACGGAGATCTCGGCGGTCGAGCGGAGCGTGATGGGCGTGGCGATCCCCACCGTGGGCGATGTGCGCCCGGGGCGGGGCCCCGAGGGGGGCCTAGTCGGCACCGTGTCCGAGCTCGACGAGGCCGTCTCGCACCTCAAGGAGGCCGTGCCCGAAATAGCCAGATGGGCCGAGCTCGCCCTCGCGGTGCACCGGCTGGCGGCCGAGCTCAAGAAGATCATGCGCCGCGTGAATGCGTTGCGCGAGGTCTTCATACCGGGGGCGCGCCGCAGGATCGCCACGATATCCGCGGCGCTCGAAGAGGCCGAGCGCGAGGAGTTCTTCCGGCGAAAGCGGGTCAAGTCCAAGCTGTGCCGGCGCGAGGATCGGCACGGGTCGGCCTGGGAGAGCACGCCCTCGCGGGAAGACACAGGCCCGGCCCCGGTGGCGCCCGCAGGGGCGCACGGTTCGTGAGGAGTTCTGCGGGGTCGTCCGGCGAAGGGTGAGAGATGGGCGAGGACCGCGTGACAAGGCCTCCAGGGAACAGCCAGGACGCGCAGGGCGAGTCCTGCCCGCCCTCGAAGAGGCTCTTCAAGCGAATACTGCTTGTCGTCACGGGCATCAGGGGTTACGAAAAGGTCGTGCGGGAGACGGGCGAGCTGGCCTCGGCGTTCAAAGCGGAGGTGATCGCGCTCTACGTGCTCGACCAGAACAAAGTGAGGCAGCTCGCCAGATTCTCGTCCAAGTCCGTGGAGGCGGTCGAGGCTGACCTGGAGGAAAGCGGGTGGACGTACCTGTACTACACCGAGCAGCAGCTCCTGGAGAAGAAGGTGCCCGTGTTCCTCCGGTTCGAGGAAGGCTCGGTGGTCGACAGGATCGTGGCGGTCGAGGAGGAGGTCGGCGCGGACCTGCTCGTCACGCAGCAGCCGTCCGAGAGGGAGGATCGCACGTTCAGGGGCTACCTCCCCGCGCTCATCGACCACCTCTCGTGCACTGTGATGGTGGTGAACACGTAGTAGCGGGGCGGTAGACATGAGGGCTGGCGAGATCCTGGGTTGGGCCTACGTGGCCGTGAAGATCCTGGGCATCGCCGCACTCGTGACTATCGCCGTGTTCGAGGCCTGGCGGTTCAGGCGCGGGATGATGCTCCGGCGGAGGCCGCCGGGAGACGGCGGCGACGGTTCGCCGCCGGAGGCCGGCCCCGGTCGCTGAGGGCGGGACGGATCGGAACTTGTCCGCTGTGCCATGGCACGGCGTAGGAGCTGAACAACCATGAGGCTCACCGATGCGTTGACGGAAGACGTGATCAAGATGGACCTGGAGGCCGCTTCGCGCGACGAGGCCGTGCGGGAGCTCGTGCAGCTACTGGCCGACCGCGGGAAGATACGCCCGGAGGACGTCGCGCCCACGACCGATGCGATACTCGAGCGGGAGCACCTGGGCTCGACCGCGATAGGGAGGGGCGTGGCGATACCGCACGCGAAGACGCCCGCCGCGCAGGGGTTCATCGCGGCGTTCGGCAGGTCGAGGGTCGGCATAGATTTCTCGGCCGTGGACGGCGAGCCGGTGCACCTGGTGTTCCTCCTGGCCAGCCCCCCCGACAGCCAGCGCACGCACCTGAAGGCCCTCGCGCACATATCGCGGCTCCTCTCCAAGCAGGACCTCCGCGCGCGAATCCTGGCCGCGAAGACTCCCGCCGAGATCATCAAGGTCTTCTCCGAGGAGTCGGCGTGAGTCGGCCCGCCCGGAGCGGGTCCGGCGGCAGCGGGCTTGATCCGGCGCCGGGCCTCCCGATAGCCTGAGAGTATCTTCGGGGCGGCGGGGCGCGCCCGGGGGCCGCCATGCAGGCAGTCTGGACCGATCGCGTCGCCACCTACGACGGCAGCCAGTTGCGGGGCGACTGGCCCGCGCGAGAGTTCGGCCTCGCCGGGGACGCGATCGTCGCGTTCAGGGGACCGTGCGCGGTCTCGCCCGAGCACATGATGGACCTCGAGGACCTCGAGGCGGGCTCGCGCATAGAGGCCCGCGAGATGCTTCACTTCATAGTCAGGCACGAGGATTCGGATCTCGCGCGCGCAGTGCTCAGGCAGCGGCTTTTCGCCTCGTGCGTCCTGGAGGAGCTTGTGCGCGCGCTTTGTGCCGCGGGCCGCTCCGCACTCGCCGGGGACCTCAGACGCGCCGGTGACGACCTCTTCCTGGGGGAGGGGCCGTCGGCGCGGAAGCTGTCGGTCTCCGTCGCGACGCGCTCGCGCGCCGGCGGGACGCTGATCCATTTCGGTGTCGATATCGATCCCGCCGGGGCGCCGGTGAGCGCGGTGGGGCTCGCGGAGCTCGGGGTCCGCCCCGAGGAGCTGGCCGGCGCCGTCATGAGGCGCTACGCCGCGGAGCTGGCCGACACCGAGCGCGCCGCCTCGAAGGTCAGGGAGGCCCCGTGAGCGCGGGTGACGTGGTGGGCATCACGACGAGCCTGCCCATCGAGGCGATCCTTGCGGCGGGGCGGAGGCCGCTCGACCTGAACAACCTTTTCGTCGCGAGCGGCCGGGCCGCGGAGCGCGTGGCCCTGGCCGAGCGCATGGGGTTTCCCAGAAACATTTGCGCCTGGGTCAAGGGCATCTATGGGACCGTCCGCGAGGAGGGCATACGCACCGTGATCGGCGTCGCGCAGGGCGACTGCTCGCTCGCGCACGCGCTCCTCGAGATACTCGGGAGCGAGGGCGTCGAGACGATCACGTTCGACTTTCCCTACTCGCGCTCGCGGGAAGACCTGGAGCGCGCGATCGCGAGACTCGAGGCGCGCCTGGGCGTTTCGCGCGAGGAGTCCGAGGCGGTGCGGGAGGGCCTCCTGCCCCTGAGGCGGGTCCTCGCCGAGCTCGACTCCCTCATGGCGGACTGCCGCGAGCCCGGGCTCGCCGCGCGCGCGCACTCCGTGATCCTCTCGGGGAGCGATCTCCTCGGCGGGAGGCCCGGTGACCTCGAGGCGCTCGCGCGCGCTCTTGTCGACGAGCTGCGTTCGCGGCCGGCGCTCGAGGGCCCCGTGCGGCTCGCCCTCGCGGGGGTGCCGCCCATCGTGACGGACCTCTTCGAGCGGCTCGAGCGCATGGGCGCGCGGGTGGTGCTCGCCGAGATGGCGCGCGAGTTCGCGATGGTGAGGCCGGCGTCGTCGCTCGTGGATCAGTACCTAGCCTACACCTATCCCTACGACGCCTTCCACCGCTTCGGCGAGTTCCTGCGCGAGGCGACTCGGCGCCGGGCGGAGGGAATAGTCCACTACGTCCAGAGCTTCTGTTTCCGCGGCGTGCAGGATAGGCTATTGCGCGAGTCGGCGGCCGTGCCCGTCCTCACGCTCGAGTGCGACAGGCCGGGACCGCTCGACGAGCGCTCGGCGACGAGGCTCGAGGCCTTCGTGGAGATGCTCGCCGCCTCGCGCGCGGTCTCCGTCGGGAGGAGGTGCCCGTAGTGACTGCGCGCGCGCGACGGATGCTCACTGGCGCGATCAAGTTCGCCGCGGCGGCCGGAGTGGCTGCGTACGTGGTCCTCTCGGGGCGGCTCGACATAGAGCGCGTGGCGCTCGGGGCCGACTGGGCGTACATCGCGGCCGGCTTCGGCGTGCTCCTCGCGCTCCCGATCGTGGGCTGGATTCGCTGGTGGGTGGTGGCGCGCGCCCTCGGCGTCGAGATGGGGCTCCGCGAGGCGTTCCGGATCCACATGATCGGGGTGTTCTTCAACTCGTTCCTCTTCGGCGCGACCGGCGGCGACCTGCTCAAGGCATATTACGTCGCCGCGGAGCACGGGCGCGAGGCGAAGGCGACGGCCGTCATGACCGTGGTGCTCGATCGGGTCTTCGGCGTGGTGGGACTGTTCGTGCTCCTCGCGGCGGCGCTCCCGGTCGCGTGGGCCCACGTGCCTTCCGAGGGCGGGGTGCTGACGATGGGCATTGCAGCCCTGGCGATCTACGGGGGCGGGATGGCCTTCTTCCTGTTCCTCGCGATCCCGCGTTTTCGCGAGGGCCGTAGGGCGTACCTGGCCGCGCGCTCGGCGGGGACCGGCCTCGGCGCGAAGGTCGCGCGAGTCGTGGACGAGATGGACGAGGCGATCCAGACCGCGTCCGCCCATCCGGCGATGGCCGCGTTCTGCGTCGCGGTGTCCGCCCTGGGGCACCTAGTGAGCGTGGTCTCGTTCCATCTCTTCGCCGTCGCCCTGGGTGCGGGGCAGTTGCCCTTCGGCAAGCACATGGTCCTTGCGCCGATCGCCCTGGGTGTGAACGGGCTCCCGATCCTGCCGGCCGGGGGCCTTGGGGCGGGGGAGTTCTTCTCGTCGCTCGCGTTCGGGGTCGGCGCCGGGGTCGAGAAGTGGGTCGGAGGAACGGTGCTCTTCCTCTGGAGGATATCGCTTTTCGTGCCGGGGCTGGTCGGGCTCGCCTTCTTCGTTCGCGAGAGGCCCGCCCTGGCGCCGGTCGTACCGGGTGGGCGCTGATGCGGGGCCGGGCGCGTTGAGATCGCCGCTGGCCGGCCTTATGCTCGCAGGCCGGGCCCGGCCGGAAGGCGGGAGCGGTGTACCTGCTGCGGATGCCGAAGGCGGACGAGAACATGGGCGAGGGCACAGTCGCCCGCTGGCTCGTAGCGGAGGGTTCGAGCGTCGCCCAGGGCCAGGATGTAGTCGAGTGCGTGGCCGACAAGGGCGAGTTCCTGGTCCCGTCCGAGGCCGCCGGGGTCCTGCGGCGCATATACGCCCCGGAGAGAAGCGTCGTTCCGGTCGGTTACATCCTGGCGGCCGTCGGAGGTGCCGACGAGCCCCTCCCCGACGTCGAGGCCGAGAACTCGCGCCTGCTCGCGAAGGCCCGCGAGGAGCTTCTCGGCGCGGGCGCTCGGGCCCCGGCCGCGGCGCGAGCCGCTCCGGCCGACTCGGGTGCCCCCGTGCGCGCGACGCCCGCCGCGAGGACGCTCGCGCGGAGGCTCGGCGTCCGACTCGCGGACGTCGAGCGTCACCTGGCCGAAAGCGGGGTCGGCGGGAGGATCATACGCGAAGAGGACGTGCGCGAGTTCGCGGAGCGCGAACGGAGGGCCGGGCCGTGATCCTCGGGGTGGGGATCGACCTCGTGGAGATAGCCCGCGTGGAGCGCGCGGCTCGTAGGCACGGCGCGAGGTTCCTCGAGCGCATCTTCACCGAGGGAGAGCTCGCCTTCTGCCTGGGCAGGAAGCGCTCCGCCCAGCACCTCGCCGCGCGGTTCGCGGCGAAGGAGGCGGCGGCGAAGGCGCTCGGCACGGGCGTCGCTCGCGGCGTCAGGCTGCGCGAGATCGAGGTGACGAGGAGCCATACTGGACAACCGCAACTGCGTTTCTCCGGCGAGGCGGCGCGCGCCGCCGCCGAGCTCGGGGTCGCCGCGACCCACGTTTCGCTCACGCACTCCCGGGAGCACGCCGCGGCTGTCGTGACCCTCGAGGGAGCTTCGCCTCCCCCCGTGCGCAGGTCGGCTCGCATCCCGCGCCCTGCAAAGAGGAGCCGGCGGAGATGAGCGCCGCGCCGGGCGCCACCTTCCGTTCCGCAGTGGTATTAGGCGCCGGCGCCGTGGGAAGTTTCCTCGGCGCGAGGCTCTCGCGGGCGGTGCCGACCGCGCTCGTCGCGCGCGGCGAGCACGCGGAGGCGCTGCGCGCCAGACCGCTCAGGCTTTCGGGCCTCGCGGACGAGGCCGTCCGTGTGGCGGTCTCCACCGGCCTGGCCGACCCCGGCGAGCGCGCCCTGGTCGTGGTAGCGGTGAAGCTCACAGGGCTCGTCGAGGCGGCGCGGCTCCTCGCCGCGGTCGTGCGCGACGATACGACCGTCCTCTGCATCCAGAACGGTCTCGACCCCGAGGCCGTCGTGCGCGAGGAGCTCGCCTCATGCACCAGGGCGCGCCCGCGCGTCCTGCGTGCGCTCGTCTCGGCCGGCTGCGACCTCGTGCGAGCCGGCGAGGTGGAGTACTGGGGCGGGGGCGTGACGCTCCCCGACTCGGAGGAGACGAGACCTATCGCCGAACTCTTCTCCCGCGCGGGCGTGCCTGTGGAGCTCTCTCGCGACTTTTCCGCCGACGTATGGACGAAGTTCGCCCTGAACTGCGTCGCCAACCCCCTGGGCGCTATCCTCGGCGCGCGGAACCGCGAGCTCGTGACGGAGGAGCTCGCCCCGCTCAGGCGGGCGATCGTGGAGGAGGTTCGTCTCTGCGCCCGCGACGCGGGGCTCGAGCTCCCGGCGGAGCTCGCCGAACGGATCGATTCCGCGCTCCGCCGCTCGCAGAACAGGAACTCGATGCTTCAGGACATCCTGCGCGGGCGGCCGACCGAGATCGACTGGCTGAACGGGCGCGTGGCGGAGCTCGCGCGCTCGCGCGGGCGCGACGCCCCCGCCAACCGCACGCTCGCGGAGCTCGTCCGCTTCGCCGAGCGCCGCGCGGGATGCGCGCTCGAGCGGCTCACCAGAGCCTGAACCGCAGCCCGAGGTTGAACACCGTCAGGATGTTCCCGCGGTCGTCGGTGAGAGACGGGCAGAAGAGGACCTCCGGCAGGAGCGCGAACTTGCCCTCCTTCCCGCCCGGCCTGTACTCCGCCCCCAGGGAGATCTGCCCCAGCTCGTGGAACTCCGCCGGCAGGTAGAAGAGCAGCTCGGCTATGAACGAGTTGTCCTCGTCCGCGAGTTCGTTGTTGTACGCCACGTTGATGTAGCGATAGTGGAAGTAGGGCGTCCACTGGCCCAGGCACTTGCTGACGGCGACGCCGCCGTAGACGTAGGGGCGCGGCAGGACGCCGAAGCTCGAGCCGACCCCGAGCTCCAGGGCCGAGTCGAAGCCGTCCGCGGGGTCTGCGAATATCTGCAGGCGGGTGTCCAGGTTCATGCAGATATAGTCCCACCTGAGTCCCAGGTCCCATCGCGGGAGCGGGGCGAAGCGGGCCTCCAAGACAGGAACGACGTCCTCGTTGAGAAACGTCGCCCCCAGCCCGAAGGCGAGGCGGCCCGGCGGCGTCACCTCACCGGTCTTCATGTTGGTCAGAGTGAAGCACCCGGCGCTGAGAATCGCCGGGACGAGGCATCCGATCGCCGTGACCCGAGCAACGCGCATGGCCGACCTCCTTCGCTCTTGGCAACTATGCTGCCGGCCAGCAGGCCTGTCAAGACCGTTCCCGCAGACGGAACTGCGAGGACCCTGGCGTATCTCTCGATGAACGCCGCTCGCGCATGCGCCTTAGTCCTTCATGGTAGAACTGAACGACCCCTGCCGGACGGCGAACGTACTTGCAGCGGCGAAATAGGGCAGATAGACTCATAGCGCAACTCAGGTGCGTGCCGGGCGGTGCGGGGGGTGCTGGATGGCGGAGTTCCAGCTCACGAACGACCGTCTCATCGTCAGAGGGATTCTGGATTCCGACGGCGAGCTGCAGCTCCGTAAGGGCCTCCAGCAGCTCCTGGCCAGCGGCGCCGCGGCCGTGACCGTCGATCTCTCGAAGGTGGAGTCGATTAACAGCATCTGCGTCGGGTCCCTCGTGGCGGCATGGATCGATTTCAGGTCGGCGGGGAAGCGGGCTGCGCTCGTGGCTTCCCCCGCCGTGAGAAAGGTCCTCGACCTGACCGGGCTCTCGAACGTGTTCGGCGGCACGGCGGGACCCGCGCGCAGCGGGCCGGGCTGACGCCGGGTCGCGGGGAGCTTCCGTCCGCCCGCGGCAGTCGCAGGTGAGGACCGGCGGTCACCGGGGGGCGTGGCCTGGGGCGAGGCGGTCGAGAGGCCGTGCGGGAACGGACCGGATGACCCAGGGGGAGCGCGCCAATGGGGGACTTCTTCACGCTCGACGCGGAACCCATCCCGCTCGCGGACGTTCCGGGTTTTAGGACGGGTGTGTCGGCCTGCGGTCTGGCCAAGGGCGGGCCTGATATTGGCGTTCTCCTGTGCGATAGCGCGGACGGCGCGGGTACCGCGGTGCTGGCGAAGAACGCGGTGCTGTCTGCCTCGACTCGGATCAGCAGCCCCCGCGCCGCCTCAGGTCGTCTGCGGGCGGCCGTCGTCAACGCCGGCAACTCGAACTGCCTCACCGGCGAGGATGGGCTCCGCGACGCCCGCGAGATGGTGTCGATCGCCGCCTCGGGGCTCGGTGTCCCGCAGGAGCAGATACTGCTCGCATCGAGCGGTCCCATGGGGACACCGCTCGACATGGCCCTCGTGCGCAAGGGGCTCGAGGCTGCCTGCAAGAACGCCCTCGAGGGCGGCCGGGGCGATTTCGCGGCGGTGCTCGGCTTGGGCGCGGGCCGCTCGTGGGCGGCCTCCGCCTCCGGACAGATCGACGGGAAGCCGTTCCGGCTCGCCGGGGTCGCGCGGTACGCGGACCCGTCGGCGCCCGACGCGACGATGGTCTTGGCGTTCCTCGCGACCGACGCCGCGGTCAGGCCGGACTGCCTGCGAGAGATACTCTTCGCGGCCGCCGGCCGGACCTTCGGGCGCTTCGTCCTGGACGGCGGGCCCGGCGTCGGCGACACCATCTGCATGCTCGCCTCGGGCCGTCTGGGCAACGATCCGATCGACAACGTGTTCTCGGCCGGAGTCCTCTCCGAGGCCCTGGAGGCCGTGTCGGCGGCGCTCGTAGCCGGCAGGGGAGACGACCAGCGCTCGCCCCTGGAGGCCACCGTGACCGGCGCTGCGAGCGAGCGCGATGCGGAGCTCGCCGCGCAGGCGCTCGTGTCTTCGGTGCTGCTCAGGGCGGCGCTTCGCTCCGGCGAGCCGGACTGGGGGCTCGTGCTCGCGGCGGCCGGCAGGTCCGGCGCCCGCGTCGAGGAGGCGCGCGCCACGGTCCGCTTCGCGGGGGAGGTCGTCTTCGAGCGCGGGAAGCCCGCCAAGGGCATCTCGGAGGAACTCAAGCGCAGACTCGGACCGGGCGCGAAGGTCGAGCTCGACCTGGGTCTGGGAAGCGCCTCGGCCAGGATGTGGGCCTGCGCGCTCGGCTCCGGAGGCGGCGGAGAGAAGCTGCTCGCCCTCGAGCGGTCCGCGCGAGAGGCCGAGGAACGCGCCAGGGAGCTCGAGAAGAAGGCCCGCGAGGCCGAGACCCGCCGCTCGGAGGCCGAGGCTGCGCAGGGCTCCCTCGCCGAGAAACTCAAGGCCGCCGAGTCTGCGCGCGAGGCGGCCGAAAAGGAGCTCTCGGGCCTCAGGAAGAGACTCGACGTCTCCGAGCAGGCTCGCGAGGCGACGGCCAAGGAGGTCGGGGAGCTCCGCGCCCAGATCGTAAAGCTCTCGGAGAGCGCGAAGGCGGCCGGCAGGGTGAAGGACCTGGAGTCGAAGCTAGAGAAGGCCGAGGCCGCCAGGAGCTCCCTGGAAAAGGACGTAACGTCCCTGAGGAAGCGCCTCGAGGCCGCCGACGAGGCCCGGGCCGCGGCCGCGAAGGAGGCAGAGGGGCTTCGCGGGCAGGTGAAGAAACTCTCCGAATCGGCCAAGGCCGCCGAGAGAGAGAAGGACCTGGAATCGAGACTCAAGCAGGCCGAGTCCGCGCGCGAAGCGGCCGAGAAGGAGCTGTCCGGCCTGAAGAAGCGCATGGAGGCCTCGGCGAAGGAGCTAGAGGCGCTCAGGGCCGAGCTCAAGCGGAAGGATGAGGAGCTGGCGAGACTCCAGTCCCTGACCGCAGAGGCCGAGCGCCTCCGCGCCGAGTCAAAGAGGATGAGCGCGCGCCTGGAGGCGGCGCAGTCGGAGATCGAGCAGGCCAAGGTCCAGGTCTCGCTCAAGGATCAGCTCGTCAAGCAACTCCTGGCCGAGAACGACGAGTACCAGAAACTCACGAAGGCGCACAAGGAGTTGATCGCGAAGGTCGAGGCCGTGGAGCGCAAGGCGGCCGAGGCGGACTCGCTCCGGGCGGAGCTCCAGAAGCTCAAGGCCGAGATGGCGTCCGCGGGCAAGAAGTAGACCCCAGTCCCCGCCGCCAGCAATATGTCGGACCTCGCATAGGGCCGGCCTCGCGGGTCCAGGGGACGTCCCGCAAGCCGGAGGTGCGCGCCGGGCGTCCGCCGCGGCGTTCGCGACCTTTTTGGGAGTCCACAGTTGAGCGATCTCGAAGGGACCAGGCCTCTTCCTCAGCGAGGACCCGAAGGCGGCGCGCCGCGCGAGCCTTCGGAGAGCACAGGGCTCGTCGGCCAGACGCTCGGCGGCTACAGGATCTTGCAGAAGATCGGCGAGGGCGGGATGGGGTCCGTCTTCCGGGCCATCGACGAGGGGCTCGACCGCCCCGTGGCGATCAAGGTGCTTCCCCCGTCTCTCGCCCGCGAGGAGAGCTACCGCGCGCGGTTCCTCCGGGAGGCCAGGGCCCTCGCCCGCGTCAGGCACCCGAACCTGGTCCAGATCTACGCGGTGTCCGTGGATAAGGGCCTGCACTTCTTTGCGATGGAGTTCATCGAGGGCGAGAGCCTTGCGGCCCTGGTCAGGCGGTCGGGGCCCCTGCCCCTCGAGCGCATACTCTCCGTGAGCGGGCAGGTCCTCTCGGCGCTCGCCGCGGTCCACGCCGCCGGGATCACCCACCGGGACGTGAAGTCCGCGAACATCATGCTCGACTCCGCGGGCCGGGCGGTCCTGATGGACCTGGGCCTCGCGAAGGACGAGGTGTCGAAGGGCGTCACCACGGAGGGCGTGATACTCGGGACGCCGGAGTACATGTCGCCCGAGCAGGCCGAGGGGGCGTGCGCGACGCCGCGGAGCGACATTTACTCCTTCGGTGTAGTCCTCTACGAGATGGCGGCCGGCACGGTGCCCTTCCGCGGGAAGAGCGCCATAGCGATCCTCAGGCAGCAGTGCGAGGAGGAGCCGCCGAGTCTCGCGCAGGCCCGGCCGGACCTGCCCGAGAGCTTCTTCGAGGCCGTCTCGGCCGCGATGCGGAAGAGGCCTGACGAGCGCCCCCAGAGCGCCCAGGCGCTCGCGGAGATACTCCTCAGGGCAGGCCGGACGCCGGAGCTCGAGGCCCTGGTCGCATCGGTCCCGCCGGGGCAGTCCTGGAGCCGCTCCCCGACGCTCGTGGACTCGGCTACCGGCCCCACGCTCCTGCGGCCGGTCTCCGGGGTCTGCGGGGAGACCGTGGGGAAGCCGCACCGGCCGGCCCAGCCCGGACCCACGCGGGCTTCTCCCCAGGCCGCGGTCTCCCCCGCCGGCGATGCCCGCAAGGCGTCCCCGGTCTCGGGGAGCCTCGCCGCATGGTTGCTCGCGCTCGCGGCGCTCGCGGCGATCGTGGCAGGGATACTATGGGGCCGCCACCTCGCGCAGAGCCGGCCGACGCCGGCGCCCCTGCGGCCCGCCGCTCCCTCCCAGGCTGCCGCACCCCGACAAGAGGGCCGGCCGGCCGCCGTCTTCGTGGGCGGCTCGGAGCTCTTCCCCGGCCGCAGCGTCACGATCGTCCCGGGCGGGATCACCGAGAGGCACATCACGGTACGGCTCGACGACGGGACGCTGAAGACCATACCATACGAGTCGCACCCGGAGATACGCTATCTGGAGCCGGCCGGAGGGAGGCCAGGCCGCTGAGGTCTCTGCGCCGGGGGCACGCCCGCGAGACTCCGGCCGCGACGCGACGGGCCTCGCCGCTGCGCGCGACCGTCGCTGCGGGCGCCCCCGGCCCGGTTCTTGTGCTGCCGGTATCGAGTCTTTTGCAACCGTCCAGTGACGCGCGATGACCTGGCCTCCGCGCGGGCCGTCGGGGGGCGTTGCGGGGGCGGACTCGTCCGCCTCGCGGCGAGAACCTCCGGCGATGAGGAGGGCTCTCCCTACGGGAGGGTGGGCCGTGTTCCCCGGGCCTCCACGGCTTGACACGAAATCCGCCTTGACGTCCACCGCATCGGGCCTCATTACCGGGGCGGCGGAGTCCGTCGGCGGAGCGGAGGCGGGGGCGGTCGCGATGGAAGTCGTCGAGTCACAGTCGGCTCGGGCCGGGCAGCCTGTGGCCTCGGTCAGACTCATGCGCTCCGAGGACGCAGCCGCCTGCCGGGAGATCATCGCCGCGTCCTTCCCCGCGGAGGCCGAGAGGAACGCCGCCGCGCTCGCGGAGCTCGAGGAGGAGCCCTGGTACGCCCCTTCCCACAGGCTCGTCGCCGAGTTCTCCCCGGGGGGCGCGCGGGCCGGACTCATCCTGGGCCAGGCGGGGATACGCACCGGGGAGCTCTGGATCGCCGGCCACCCGTTCCCCGCCGGTTGCATCGGGACGTTGGCGGTCCGCCCGGAGTTCCGTCGCGCAGGCGTGGGGAGACTCCTCGTCGAGAAGGCGTGCGAGGAGATGCGCAGGCGCGGCAGGGCGCTCGCCGCGGTCGTCGAACCTTTTGGCGCCGGGGGGTTCCTCGAGAGGGTCGGTTTCCACAGGGCGCTCGCCATCCGGCCCGCCTATTCGCTCGACCTGAAGGAGGTGCCTGGCGATCTGCTCGCCCGGGCGGCCGCCTCTGTGACGGTCCGCCGGGGAGAGCCGAGGGACGCGCCGGTATTCGACCAGCTCCACTTCCAGCACTACTCCCGATTGACGGGCGGATGGTCCAGGAGCGCCAGGTTCTGGCTGAGGCGCCTCACCGGAAGGCCCAAGCTCTGGACGCACCCGGTGCCCGAGTTCCTGCTCGCCAGCCGCGAGAAGGGCCGGGCGCTCGCGTGCGCGGCCGTGGCGAAGTCCGCCGATCGGTGGGACGTGCTCGAGCTCGCATGCGTGGCCGGGCACGAGCAGGCCGGCGCGGGGCTCGTGGGGAGCATCGCCCTCGAGGCGGCGCGCTCGGGCGCTCGGACCCTCGGGGTGGACGTGAGCCATGCCGATCCCGCGGCGCGGGCCCTGGCGGGCCTGGGGCTCCGCGGCGGGGGGCGGTACGAGCCCCTCTTCCTCAGGATACTCGACGCGGACGACGTCGCCGAGCGGGCGCAGGAGGTGCTCGAGCTGCGGGCCCTGGGCGAGGGCATCGCGGCGAGGATAGAGCTCGACTCCTCGCGGGCGATGGACCTGGGCAGGGGCGGCGCGGAGGTCACGCTGCGGATGTCCCTGGACGAACTCCTCGCGCTCCTCTTCAACGGGGCGCCCCTGGAGGGCATGCGCGCCTGCGAGGTCGTGCGCCTGGAACCCGACACGTCCGTGGGAATGGCGCTCGCGCGGAGGCTCTTCCCAGAGACCTACGCGCTCAGGCTCCGCGTGGACGGCTACTGAACGGCGATCGCGGGCGGCCTGCCGCGCTCCGGGATAGCCTTGACTGCGCGCCGCAGGCCGGGCAGTCTGATGTCGGAATCGCTCGAGGTGGGGGCGCGGTGATGAGTCGGAGAGGCGTCCGGGTCTTCGCGGCGTGGGTCGTCCTCACCGGCGGCGCCTCGGCGCTCGCCGGGGCCCCGGCTGCCCTCGGCCCGGGCCCGGTCTGGTGGATACCCATCGAAGACGGTCCCCAGGTCGCGCGCGGGATGATCGACCCGTGGCTTTCCTTCTTCGTGGCGCGGCACGCCAAGGCCGCCAAGGACGCGGGCGCCTCCGCGATCGTCCTGGCGATACGCTCGAACGGTGGCAGCGTCGATTCTTCCATGGAGATCTCCTACACGCTCCGCCGCGCCGCGCCCACGCCCACGATCGCCTTCGTCGTGGACAGGGCGTTCTCGGGCGCGGCGTACATAGCGCTGTCCTGCGACAGGATCTACATGGAGGCGGGCAGCAGGATGGGCGCGGCGCAGGTGGTGATGCTGGATCCGACGGGGGGGATGAAGCCAGTCGGTGAGAAGGGCGATTCCCCGATGCGGTCGAGCTTCCGGGCGCTCGCCCAGGAAAAAGGCCGCAACCCCGCCCTGGCCGAGGCGATGGTCGATCCCGACAAGGTCGTGCTGCGCGTGGACGTCTCGGGCGAGGAGACCTTCGTCCTCGAGGACGAGCTGGCCGAGTTCGAGAGGGAGATGGAGAGGGCCGGACGGAAGGTGAGGGTGCTCGACACGGTCGTGCAGGCCGGCGAGCTCCTGACGATGACCGCGAAGGACGCGCTCGAACGCTTCCGCTTCATCGACGGGGTCGTGCGCGACCGCGCGGAGCTCTTGGCGCTCCTGGGCAAGAGCGAGTCCGATGTCGTGGAGGTCCGCACGAGCTGGCCGCAGGAGGTCGCGCGCTTCCTGGGCGGAATGGCCGTGAGCGGGATACTCATCTCGATAGCGATGCTCGGCCTGATGATGGAGCTCTGGGCCCCCGGGAAGGGCATAGGAGGGCTCGTCTTCCTCTTCGCCATGGGGCTGTTCTTCTGGGCGCACATCCTGGGCGGGCAGGCGGGTGCGGTGGAGGTGGTGCTCTTCCTGCTCGGGGTGGTGCTCCTGGGCATCGAGGCCTTCGTCATACCGGGTTTCGGCGTGGTAGGCTTCACCGGGATAGGGCTCGTCGTGGTGAGCCTGATCCTCTCGTTCCTTCCCGGGTCGTCCCTCACCGGCGCGGGCGAGGGGATCCCTTTCCCGTGGGAAAGCCTGCGAGGTGCCCTGTTCACCGTCTTCGCTGCCCTGGGCGCGACTGGAGTCGTGGTCATGATCGTCGCCAGGCATCTCCCGCGTGTGCCCGTGTTCAAGCGGCTGGTCCTGGAAGCGCCCGGTCCCGAGCAGGGCGCGAGAGCCGCCGCTGACGGCTTTGTGGCCCTCGTCGGCAGGCGAGGGGTCGCGCACACTGACCTCCGCCCGGCCGGCAAGATCGAGATCGACGGGAGGCTCCTCGACGCGGTGACCGAGGCCGAGTTCCTGCCGCTGGGCGAGGGCGTCGAGGTGGTCGAGGCGTCCGGGCTCCGGTTGGTCGTCAGGCGCGCCCCGCCACCGACGCCCGGAAAGAAGGAGCCGTCCTGATGGTGGTCGCGGTCGACACATCCGGCGCGAGTCCGGCCCTACTGGTCGCGATCGCTGCGGGGCTCATCGTGCTCGCGGTGGGTCTCTTCTTCTTGGAGGCCATAGTCCCCTCCTTCGGCCTGATCACCCTTTTCGGCATAGGCTGCATCGCTGGGGCGATCGTCCTCGCGTTCTCCGTCGGAACGGGCATAGGAGTCCTCTTCTCCGTGCTTGCGGTGGCGTCCGTGCCCGTGGCGGTGGCGCTCGTGGTGAAGATGTTGAAGAGTACGTCTTTCGTGCTCAAGCCTGCCGAGGAGCCGCAGCGTCCGACAGAGGGGGTGGCGCCGTGGAGGCCACAACCGGGCACGCGCGGCGTGGCCGCGAGCCCCCTGAGGCCGGCGGGGACCGCCGTCTTCGACGGCCGCCGCGTGAGCGTCGTGACGACTGGTGACATGGTCGAGCCCGACGAACAGGTCGAGGTGGTGCAGGTAGACGGGACCAGGATCGTCGTCCGGCCGGTGAGGCTTTGACCTCGCGACCGGCGACCGCCGGGAAGGAAGGCGACAGATGGCAGTCAGGTTCGAGACCCTGGCCGTTGTGCCCGAGCTCATGTGGGCGGGGATAGCGCTGCTCGTACTCCTCGCCCTGGTGCTTGCGATCATATTCTTCAAGTTCGGCCTGCTCTGGCTCAGGTCGATCACGTGCCATGCCCATGTCTCGCTCCTGGACATGGTGGCGATGACGATCAGGCGCGTGCCGGTCTCGCTCATAGTGAACAACCGCATCAAGGCGGTCCAGGCTGGCATCCCGGTCTCAAGCCGGGACCTCCAGGCCTACTACCTTAGCGGAGGCGACGTCTCGACGGTCGTGGAGGCCGTGATACGCGCCAAGAACGCCAAGATTCCGCTCGACTGGAAGAACGCCTGCGAAATGGCCCGCACCAGGCGGGACCTCCTCGGCGCGGTCGAGACCTCCATCAAGCCGCGCATCATCGACGTGCCGTCGCGCGACACCGGGCGCGAGACGATAGACGCTGTGGCCATGGACGGCATCCAGCTCAAGGCGAAGGCGCGCGTCACCGTGCGCATGAGGCTGGACAGGCTGATCGGCGGCGCGATGGAGGAGACCATCGTGGCCCGCGTGGGCGAGGGGATCGTCTCCGCCATAGGCAGCGCCGAGAGCTACAAGAGCGTCCTCGAGAACCCCGACAGGATCTCCAAGGCGGTGCTCGCGAAGGGCCTCGACGCGGAGACTGCCTTCGAGATAGTCTCCATCGACATCGCCGACGTGGACGTCGGGCGGAACATCGGCTCCGAGCTCCAGATCAACCAGGCGAACGCCGACAAGCAGGTCGCCCAGGCCCAGGCCGAGAAGCGCGCCGCGCTCGCCCGCGCCAGGGAGCAGGAGATGAAGGCCCAGGTCGTCGAGAACCGCGCGAAGGTGGTCCTGGCCGAGGCGGAGATCCCCCTCGCCGTGGCGGAGGCCTTCCGCAAGGGGAACCTGGGGCTCATGGACTATTACCGGTTGAGGAACATCCAGGCCGACACCCAGATGAGGCGCGCGCTCGGGGGCGAGACTCGCCAGGAGACCGGGGAGCCGGGGGAGATGTTGTAGCCTGCCCCGCCGGCGTCTCGGTGGCGGCCGGCGCGCGGAGGGTCCGGAGGGCGATTCTTGGACGACGCAGTCGTCAACCTGATCGTCCTCGTGATCTTCGCGGTGATCGCGGGCATCGCGAGGCTCGTGGGCCGCCTGCGCGAGAAGTCCGCGCAGACGCAGGCCGAGGAGCGGAGGCTCGAGAAGGAGGAGGCGGCCTCCGGGGGCGAGGAGAACAAGCCTTCGGGGCTGGAGGCGCTCCTCGAGGCGCTCGCGAAGGCCGCCTCCGAAGGGTCACAGGCGCAGCAGGCGGCCGGGGAGCCGCCGCCGTCGCAGATGCCGGCGTCCGAGACCTTCGAGGTCGAGAGCGACATGCTTCCGGGGGAGGAGTTTGTCGCCCCGCCGGCCTCCGAGGACATGCTTGCCGAGCGGGAGGCCCGGGTCGCCGAGGCGGCGGCGCGCGTGCGCGCCACCGAGGAAGAGGCGCACAGGGCGCTCGAGGAGGCCCGGAAGGCAGAGGCCGCGCTCGCCGCCACGGCGTCTGCCTCGCCCCCTGCCGAGGAGGAAAGAAGCAAGGGAGAGCCCGTCGTCGCTCCGACGGCCGCACCGGGGGAACCGCGGATCTCTCTCGACACGGTGCGCCGCGGAATGATATGGGCGCTCGTCTTCGCGAGGCCCAGGGCGCTCGTCCCGTACGGTGCCGACGACCCGGCGGGTCCACTGGGCGACCGGGGCTGAGCCTGCCGCGAGGGGCGGCGGGTGCTTGACCCGGCTTCTCGGGGAGGCGGGGGGAGGTGTACCGCGCCTAGTTGCGCTTGACGCGGGCGCTCGCGGTGCTATATTGCCGTGTGATCGGAGCAGGTTGCGGATGGACACGGTGCCGGGGCCGGCCTGGCATGGTCGAGGACATGATCCAGCGAAGGAGGGGGGCCGATGGGCAAGGAAGCTGCCGGAGCCGCGAAGGAGCTGCGCTCTCGCGAGGAGTTCGACCGCGACTTGAACAAGGTCATCGAGCAGCTCGCCTCGCTCCTGGAGGAGGAGCACCAGAGGCGCCTGGCGCTCCTGAAGCGGAACGAGGAGATCGAGCGCGAGGCTGTGGACGAGAAGGTGGAGATCAACAGGCTCGAGAACATGCAGGAGCAGTTGACCCACCAGCTCGCGTCCCTGAACGAGCAGCGCGTAGAGCTCGAAGGCACCAGCCGCCGGCTCCAGCGCGAGTTCGACGACTTGAGCGGCCAGGACAACGCGCTCAGGGAGGAGAACGAAAAGTTGAGCGCAGAGCGCGCGCGGCTCGAGGAGGAAGTCAGCCGGCTCAGGAAACTGCACGCGGATTACATCGCTGCGATCGCGAAGTTCAAGGGCCAGAAGGAAGGCACCTGATCGCACCCATCTTGTCGGGGGCGTCTTCCCTCGCAAGCGGCCGTCCGGCCGGGGGTAGTGGCCGGAGAAAACGCGCATGCCGGCTGTGCCCGGCGAACGCCGGGCAGATCGGCTCCGGAGCCGCTCGATGAGTAACAGTTCCGACGGGCAGGCCAGCGAGAAGACCGCAGAAGCGACTGAGCGGCCGGCGCTCTCGCCTCGCGAGGAGCGTGAGCGCGCAAGCGCCAAGGATCACCTCGACCGTGCCGAGCGCGAGATCCGCTCCATCACCGAGCTCGGCCTGGACGTGACCGCCCTTTCGGATCGATTCACCACGGCGAAGGCCCGCTTCTCCGAGGGCAAGTACGCCGAGGTGGAGAGCCTCTGCGGGGAGATCCTCGTACTCGCCAAGTCGATGGGGGCGATCGCCGCGGCGACGATGAAGACCTCCATCCGCGGCGCAGGCGGCGAGAGGCTCTCCGAGACGATGCGCATGGAGATAACGCGCATCATCTCGGCGGAGGTCTCCAACCGCGTCGAGGCCGTTGCGCGCACGCTGCCCACGTCCGCCACGATCGAGGAGATGATCCAGACGAAGATCCAGGAGGCCCTCGTCACCGGGGGCCTGATGGCGCGTCTGGAGGCGATCGCCGCAGAGAAGGCCCAGGCGGCGGTGGCGGCCGCGCCACACTTCACGGCGAAGGACGCCCAGGCCGCGGCCAATCTGGTCGTCCAGAGGGCCCTCACCCAGTTCCTGACATCGAAGGAACTCCTCACCCGCATCAAGGCCGCGGTCGAGACCGAGGTGAGCCAGGCGATCGAGGCGGGCGAACGCCGCCTCACCCAGGCGACCGAGGCCCTGGTGAACACGCGGGTCGCCTCGGTGGCTGCCGGGTTCCCGACGTCCCAGGCCGTCGAGGAACGGATCCAGACCGCGCTCGGGCTCTTCCTGAAGTCCGGCTCGTTTGAGGAGCGCGTGCTCCAGCTCGCGGCCGAGCGCGCCAAGGCCGAGGTGGCGCGCGCCCCGGACCTGATGAGCGAGGCGGCCGGCCGCATCGCCCGCCAGGAGGCCGACTCGCTCCTAAAGGCCCACACTCGCTCGCAGGAGTTCGCCGAACTCGTCAAGCAGGTCGCCCGGACGGTTGCAGCCGAAGTCATGGCCGCGCAGCCCAGGCTCACGAGCGAAGACGTCGAGGTCATCGCGCGCCGGGTCGCCGAGGAGTCGGCGGCGGCGCTCGCGGGCTCCGAGCCCGTGCGCGAGAAGGCCGCCGCCATCGCGCGCGAGGTCGTGGACAAGGCCCTCGCCGACCAGGGGTTCGACGCCAAGGTGAAGGCGATCGCGCGCGCAGAGGCGGGCGCCCTCCCGCGCGTCTCCCCGGAGGAGATGTCGAAGGCCCTGGACGCGAAGGCGGGCGAGCTCGACGCGCGGCTCAAGGCCCTCGAGGCCAAACTCGGCGCCGGTGTGGACGAGAAGGTGGCGGCCCTGGCGAAGAAGCTCGACGAGCTCGCCAAGAGCGCGGTCACCAAGGAGGCCCTCGCCGAGGGAATCGCCGCCGGCCGCAGGGAGCTCATGACCTCCCAGGACTTCGCCGGATGGATCAAGGACGGCGTCCTCGCCATCCTCCAGGAGATCGGCCTCGGCGGGGGGCTGGAGGGCCTCGAGAAGGCCCTCGTCACCCAGGACAAGGTCGAGAAGATCGCCCGCCACGAGGCGCTCACCGCCGCCATGGACGTGCTCGAGACCAAGGAGTTCACGCGCAGGATCGTGACGCTGCTCGACGAGAAGGCCGTGCGCACGAAGATCGAGCAGCTCGCGGGGGGCGCGATCTCGCCCGAGCAGGTGGCCGAGACCGCGGAGCTCCAGGCGAGGAACGTCTTCGCGGCGTCCCTGGAATCCGACGAGTTCGCCGAGAAGGTCAAGGCCATCGCGGGCGGCGGGGACGGCAAGGAGATAGCGAAGAAGCTCATGGAGCGCATGGAGAAGATCGAGAAGGAGGCGCTCCCTGCGCTCGTCGAGAAGATCCTGGCCGAGAAGGTCGGCGACGTCTCGGCCGACTCCATCGGCGCGAAGGTCGAGGAGGCCGTCCAGAAGGGCCTCGCCGGCAAGGTCGACCCCGAGGCCATCAAGCAGCAGGTCGTGCAGATCGCCACGGGTTCCATCCGCGAGATCGCCAACTCCCCCGAGTTCAAGGCGATGCTCGACGAGAAGTTCAAGGTGATGATGAACTATCTCACCCAGGACGTGATCCCCAAGCAGATCAGGCGCCTCATGGGCGGCGGGTAGGCGCTCCCGCGCGCGGGGGGCGTCCGCCGGCACGGCTCTTGCGCCAGGTGTCGAGCGGCGCGCGCCGCAGTTACGCGGTGGCGACCCCGTCGCATCGCGGTCGGAGTCCCACAGGCGTGCATCAGCGACTCCGGCCCCTTCCCCGCGCGGAGGGCGCAGTCCGGGCCGGCGACCACAGGCCGGGGGCCTCTTCGTCGACCCGATAGGCATGGATTGTCAAGTGACGATATGCATTTTCCCCGATTTCAGTTGATATGTGGCCTGCGCGCTCTACGTCGCCGTGCCCGGCTCCCGGCCTCGGCCGAGTTCAGGCTTCAACCGGGCAGCCCTGACTCAGTTCGCGGGAGGCTTGACAGGCGTCGCTGGCCGGTGGAGCATATCACGTGACGGCGGTTACTGGCCGCCGGGGCCACGGAGAGGTGCCAGAGCGGTTGAATGGGCCGGTTTCGAAAACCGGTGTACCCCTATTGGGGTACCGTGGGTTCGAATCCCACCCTCTCCGCCATGATTTCGTAAGCCCCGCGAATGCCAGGGGTTGCGCCGTTCGAGATCTCCGTTTGCGCACGATTTGCGCACACCGCCTGGGACCGCAGGAGATCCCG
>Ga0272448_1000385_pt1 | contig 68298 bp, 63 predicted proteins | sample YNPCB0191_FD_202220 | JGI IMG/M metagenome (GOLD analysis project Ga0272448, IMG submission 202220) | Hot spring sediment microbial communities from Yellowstone National Park, WY, United States - YNP-CB-019-1 | ecosystem: Environmental > Aquatic > Thermal springs > Hot (42-90C) > Sediment...
TCTTTCTTTTCTTCTTTCTTTACTTCTTTCTTTTCTTCAGTCTTACCTTCTTCCTTAACAACTCTCTTCTTCATAGATCTTTTCCATTTCTTAGCCTTTTCTAATCCAGATTTTTTCAAAGCATCAGTTAATTTAGGAACGCTTAATACTTGTCCTGGATAGATAAGGTTAGGATTCTTTATGGTTTTCTTTACTTTTGGAGGAGCTGAGATAACTCCTTTTTCATTGGCTTCCCAAAGGACTGGCCACATCTTAGGATCATTGTAAATTTCTTTTTTGCCAGCAATTTTATAGAGGCAGTCACCCTTTACAACTGTGTAACCAGCAGGTTTTTGTTCAACAATTTGCCAGCTATCCAATCCTTGTTTTACTTTTTTCATTCTGTCTGCAAAGTCGGGATGGCATTTTAGATTGCTTGCAGCTAACTTTGCATAAAGTGCTTCAGCATCTTCTTTTTTACCTTCTTTCTTATTTACGATACCTTCAAGTGTCTTTAGGTCTTTGTTGAATTCATCATACTTTGCTTGTGGGACTAAGGTGTTGTATTCATTTGTTACCTTGGTCAGTTCTGCATTTTTATCATTGAGTTGCTTTGTTAAAGCATCAATGTCTTTTTGCAGAGCATCTTTCTTTGCTGTTAAATCAGCGATATCCGCCTTAGCTTGTTCCATTCTTGCTTGCCAGGTGTCACGATCCATTTCTTGTTCTTCCTGAGCGAAAGCCTTTGTAAAGAGGACCAAGGAGAAAGCGAATAGAATTACTAAAAATTTATTGAGTTTCATCTTGTTTAATTCTCCTTTTAAAAGTTTTTAAAAAATTTGTTTAAAAAATCACTTACAATTTTTTACAGCATCAATGAGTTTTTGCTTTGCTTTAATCTCATTGTCTTTTTGCTGAATTTGTTTTTGCAAATCAGCTTTCTTGTCTTCCATCTTTTTCACATCGTCTTTCAACGCTGCTACTTGATCCTCAAGACTTTTTAATTCTGCAAGTTCTTCGTCACTGAGTCCACCGCATCCCACGAGTAATGACCCGCTGATGAATGCGAATGTTACCAGCGTAATGAACATTTTTTTAATGTTTGCCATTTAATACCTCCTGTATTTTGGCTTTTGTTTATAAAAAATAGTTAATTAACAATTCAAAAATATATATAAAAAAATGTTTTGTCAAGTCTAAAATTCTAAAAAAGTAGACAACCCTTAAAAATAAGCAAAATTTAATGATTTAACGATAAAAATGTGTATTTTTTATTATACACATTTATTCCCATTCTATTGTTGAGGGAGGTTTTGAGCTGATGTCGTAAACTACTCTGTTTACTCCTTTAACATTGTTGATAATCTGGTTTGATATTTCTGAAAAGAAACTTTTTTGAAAATAATAAAAATCTGCTGTCATTCCATCTTGTGATGTAACTGCCCTTAATGCAACTACATTTTCGTAGCTTCTTTCGTCTCCCATTACACCAACTGTCTTAATTGGAAGGAGTACTGCAAATGCTTGCCATATTTTATTATAAAGTTTGTGTTTATGTAAACATTTAATAAAAATGTCGTCTACCTCTTTTAAAATAGAAAGTTTGTTTCTGTCCACTCCACCAATAATTCTTACAGCTAATCCCGGTCCCGGAAAAGGATGTCTTTTAAGAAACTCCTGAGGTATTCCAAGTTGAATTCCTATTCTTCGGACTTCATCTTTGAAAAGTTCTCTTAATGGTTCAATAATTTTCAATTTCATTTTATTGGGTAAGCCTCCTACATTATGGTGAGATTTTATAGTAGCTGCAGGTCCTTTCGTTCTTGCAGATTCAATAACATCAGGATAGATAGTTCCTTGAATAAGAAACTGAATATTTTTGTTCTGTTTTTTTAATTTTTCTGCCTGTTTTTCGAAAACTTCAATAAAAGCCTTTCCGATAATTTTACGTTTTGTTTCTGGGTCTATGACATTTTTCAGGCGTTTCAAAAAAAATTCTGATGCGTCAATAAATATTAACTCAAATCCAAATTTGTTTTTGAACAAATTAATTACGTCTTGACTTTCGTTTTTTCTTAACAAACCATTATCTATGTGTATGCAAATCAATTTTTTCTTTAATGCACGATATGCAAGAACAGCAGCTACAGAAGAATCTACCCCTCCACTTAAAGCACAAATTGCATACTTATCTTTTACGATGTCTTTGATTTCTTTGATTTTTGATTTTACAAATGATTCAGGTTCAAATAGATTTTTAGCATTACAAATTTTAAAAATAAAATTCCTTAAAATTTTTGTTCCATATTCGGTATTAGTAACTTCAGGATGAAATTGCGTTGCATAAATTTGATTTTTAGGATCTTCAAAAGAACTTATAACATTATTACTACTTCGTGATGTTACTAATAATTTTTGTGATAACTCTTGAACTGTATCTCCATGACTCATCCAGGAAATAAATTCAGATTTGACTCCAGCAAGTAATTGAGATCTACCCGTTCTTAAAATTTTTGTGTTACCATACTCCCTTACAGTTGACTTTATTACTTTTCCTCCTGTTAAAACAGTTATAAGATGCAAACCATAACAAATTCCGAGAATAGGTATACGTTGATTAATAATGAACTTGAAAACTTCTAATGACAGAAAAGGAGCATTTTTATCTGTTATAGTTGAGGGACCACCAGATAAGATTATACCAATAACATTTTTATTAGTATTTGTATTAATAATATGTTGTTTAACGTCAATATTAAACGGATGAATTTCACAATAAACTTTCATATCACGAATTCTTCGTGCAATTAATTGTGTGTACTGTGAACCAAAATCGAGGATCAAAATATAATCAATCTTTTTCATCAGGGAATTCTTTTTTTGCGATTTTTAAAGCTCCAAAAACGGGTGGTTGTTTTGACTTAATTATTTCAATTCTTGGATATTTTTCTTTCAACAAGTTCTTAAACCTTTTAGAAAAATAGTTTTCATTTTCTAAAAGACTTCCAATTAAAGTAAGTTTAATTCCATTTGAGAATTTTGAGGAAATTACATTAAAATATTTCATAGCGGACTCAACGCTTTTATTCAGTATCTCCTGAGCAGTTTTATTCCCCTTATTAGCAAGTTTGATAACATATTCTGCTAAAGTAGCAACAGGATAATTTTGTAAATATATAAATTCAATTAAATTATCTGATTTAAATCCTATTGCTTTACAAATTTTAACAGTAAATAGGGATAATTTATTGTTCTTTGTTATATTATCAAAATCCTCAGTAATTTTTTGCAATGCTAATTGACCAATTTGATATCCACTTCCTGCGTCACCAATAATTCTACCCCATCCCCCTACTTGTATAATTTTATTTTTTATTTTTCCGTACAAGATGGAACCTGTTCCACTAATAAAAATTAAGCCATCTTCATCATTATAAATTCCATAGCGAGCAATTTCAGTATCTGATGTTACTATAACATTTTCTATTTTTGTTTTTTTAATAATTTTTTCTTTTATAATTTTTCTAAGTTGTTTATTTCTTACACCAGCAATACCAATACATAATCCTTTGCAGTAGTTATTATTAAGATGTAGCTTTTTAAATAAAGATTTAAGCTCAATAGATAAGTTAACAGTAAAACAATTAGTTCCTGCTGTTGGTAAGTGGGTTGAATTTCTTGAACATTCGTAAATTTTACCATTTTCAGTTTCTATAAGGAATCTGCAGTTTGTTGCTCCAGAATCGATACCAATATAAAAATGCATAATTAAAACTAACAAATTTTATACATTATTAAAATTGAATTATTTTTTTAAAAAATCAGTTTAGTACTTGACATTTTTTTTTAATGCCTCTATATTTGAATAAGTGATGTGAGATGAAAAGTTATATACCGGTAAAAACAATACTGTTTATTTTAGTTTTAGCTGCTTCAGGTGTTGTGTATGCAAGTGTAACATTACAATATTTTACTGCAAGGGAAGTTAATGATGGGATATTGATTGAGTGGAAGACAGGAGATGAGGCTGGAACAACAAGATTTGAAATAGAAAGAAGCGCAGTTAATCCTGATAATTTTATCTTCTTGAAGTCAATAAATGCTACAGGAAATAATTCTTATTATTCATATCTTGATAACAGTGTTACACGAGCAAATAATTCATCAATTATTTATTACTACAGATTAAAATGTATCCAGCAAAATGGCAGTTATGTATATTCAAATGTAATTACTGTGATCCATTCTGTATCAGGGATCAAAAACACCTGGGGTAGCATTAAAGCAATTTTTAGATAAATCCTTTATAATATCTTTTTTTATAAACTAAAATAAACAGTTATGGAACAAAACGTAGAACAAAAAGATTGGCTTACAACATTACTCCTATGTATCTTCCTTGGAGGTCTCGGAGTGCATAGATTTTACACAGGACACATTGGGATTGGAATTGTACAACTTTTAACCCTGGGTGGTTGTGGAATTTGGAGTTTGATTGATCTTATTATGATTGCCACAGGTAAGTTTAAAGATGCTAATGGTAATCCTTTGTTGAAAAAATAGTAACCAGTAGTTTAATTTTTTGGCTGTCAGCTCAAAACTGACAGCCTTTCTTTTAGTTAATTTTAAATCTTAAAATTATTTTTATGACTGAAGTAAAGCGTCATATAGAATTTACTCCTGAAGAAATTGAATCAGGAAAAATTATGGCTTTTATTGCCTATTTGATTTTTTTTGTTCCCCTTTTAACCGATGAGGGTAGAAAAAATAAGTATGTGATGTTTCATACTGAACAGTCTATAGTATTGGTGATTTGTAATATTATTGGTTTTCTGGCTGGAACAATTGGTTCTTTTATTATAATTGGAGCAGTTTTTTATCTTATCAATTTGTTTTGTTTTATATTGTTAATTCTTGGCATAGTCAATGCACTTAATGGAAGAGCTGAACCTTTGCCAGTAATTGGGCAGTTCGGGGAAAAGTTAAATTTGGTCAAATAAATTAGTGCAAGATATAACTTTTCAGAAAAGACTTACTTCTGGTTTTATCCTTTTAACTTTTCTATGTGGTGGAATATTTTTGTATTATTTTGACCCAGATAAAATACCAATAACTGTTTGTGCTTTTAAAGCTGTTACCGGTAAACTTTGTCCAGGTTGCGGAGGTACTCACAGTTTACATTATTTTCTTCATCTGGAATTTTCTAAGGCAGTTAAATCAAACATTCTTGTCCTTTTAACAATTCCTGTATTTGGATATGTTTTCATTAAAAATTTTATTTTTTTGATCAAAGGTAGAATCCTTCCAGAAATTCCTCTAAATAAATATATACTATTATTTGCCACTTCTTTAATGCTTTTTTTCTGGATATCACGCAATATATAGATTTCTAAAAGGATATTAATCAAGTTTTAATTTAATTATTTTTATAAGTATTTAGATATTTATGTTTCAAAAATTAGAGGATATAAAAAAACGTTTTCAAGAAATATCAAATTTACTTTCTACTCCAGAAATAGTAAATAATCAAACAGAGTTCAGAAAGCTCTCAAAAGAATATGCTGAACTCAATGAAATAGTATCACTATATAACCAGTATCAAAAGTTAAGAAAAGATCTTGAATCAAATAAAAAGTTACTTTTTGAAACTCAGGATATTGAGTTAAAAGATTTAGCACGATCAGAAATTGAAGAAGATGAAAAGAAAATGAACATATTACTGGAAAATTTAAAAGAATTATTGATTCCTAAAGACCCTAATGATAGCAAAAATGTTATAATGGAAATCCGTGCAGGAACTGGTGGTGAAGAAGCTTCACTTTTTGCTGCTGAATTATATAGAATGTATTCACGTTTCGCTGAGAAAATGAATTGGAAGGTAGAACTTATTGATATTAGTGAAGCGTCAATACCTGGGGGAATCAAGGAGGTAATAATAAATATCAGCGGTCAGAATGTTTATGGTAACTTGAAATATGAGAGCGGTGTTCATAGAGTTCAACGAGTTCCTAAAACTGAAGCGAATGGTAGAGTTCACACATCTGCGGCTTCAGTAGCAGTATTACCGGAGGCAGAAGATGTTGATGTTGAAATAGATGAAAATGACCTTCGTATAGATGTTTTTAGATCAGGTGGTGCCGGGGGTCAGAATGTAAATAAAGTAGAAACTGCTATTAGAATTACCCATATTCCTACGGGAATTGTTGTTCAATGCCAAGATGAAAGATCTCAATTAAAAAATAAAATGAAAGCACTGAAAGTATTGAGGTCAAGACTTTACGAGCTTGAGTTAGAAAAAAGAGATAAAGAAATAATAGAAAAAAGACGACAAATGGTTAAATCCGGTGATAGAAGCGAAAAAATAAGAACATACAATTTTCCTCAAAATCGAGTAACAGATCATCGTATTGGTTTAACATTGTATAATCTTTCTGAAGTAATGGAAGGAGATTTATTTGAAATAATTGACAAACTTAAAACTGCCGATAGATCTACACAGCTTGCTTCAACAGATTAATTTTAATTATATATGCAACTCCTATTACCCATCTTCGTATAGAATGAAAGGTGATATATGAAAGTAATTAAGCTTTTTTTCCTTTTCATAGTTTTAATTATAATATTACCAGTAGAAACTATTGCACATTTAGGTATTGATTCTTCTTATATTGATACTAATACTATTATCTTACAAGATACTTTAACTGACTCGCAGTTTCTTTTATTAGATTCATTTGATTCTACAAGGTATATTTATAGTATAAAAGAAATAGAAAATTCGAGTGTTGAAATTGATGGTGCTCTGGATGAATTAGTATGGAAACAATTACCCAAAATAAAAAACTTTGTTGAGATACATCCTCGATCAAATGTTAAACCGAAAGTTCAAACAGAAGCAATGATTTTTTACGATGCTGATAATTTATACATAGGCTTTGTTTGCTATGATAATGAAATGAATAAAATTCGTAGTACTATTAATGAAAGGGATAATATTTTCAATGATGACATTGTAGGAATATCTTTTGATCCTTACAGAGAAGGTAAACAAGCTTTTGAATTTTTTGTTAATCCTGAAGGTATTCAAGGGGATTTATTATGGTATTCTTCGGGTAAAGAAGACGAAACTTATGATGCAATCTGGTATTCAGCAGCAAAAAAACTTTATGATCGATGGACTGTAGAAATTAAAATTCCATTCAAATCGCTTAGATTCCCCTCAAATGAAATTCAAACTTGGAATTTTCACGTTTTTAGAATTCATCCACGTGAAAGTCGGGAACAAATTTCCTGGGTTCCAATTTTCAGAGACGATCCAACACTTTATCATCGATCAGCAACTTTAAAAGGACTTCGTAAAGTAACCAGTGGTAATAACGTTGAAATTATGCCTTTTGTTGTTGGAAGCCAATTCGGTAAACTCTCAGATGAAACTGTATCTAACTCAGAGTTTAAAAATGAAAAAATAAAAGGTCAAATAGGGGTTAACTTCAAGTACGGGTTCACTTCTAACTTTACAGTTGATTTAACACTTAATCCAGATTTTTCACAGGTTGAAGCTGATGCAGGGGTTATTGATGTTAACAATACTTATGCAATTTATTATGTTGAAAAACGCCCGTTTTTCATTGAAGGAAAGCATATTTTTACCACTCCTTTTAATATTGTCTATACAAGATCAATAAACAATCCTTTATATGCTTTTAAAGCAACCGGCAAATTCGCAGACTATGAAATTGGTTTCATTTCTGCTTATGATAAAAAAACTCCCTTCATTTTACCTTTTGAAGAATTTAGTGATTATTTCTTAACATCAAGACAGTCTTTTTCAAACATATTTAGAGTTAAAAAATCATTATGGAATGATTCATATTTAGGTTTTATTCTAACAGACAGAGAAGTACGGTCTGGAAATGAAACTATTTTCGATATAGACGGTTTTAACAGAGTTTATGGATTAGATGGAAATATTCGCTTCTTGAAGCATTATGCATTTCAATTTCAGATTGTTAATTCTAATACTAAAGAGATTACTTCAAATGAGTATGAAAGGGTAGGAATGTGGGAATCTAAAACATTTCAATTAGATGGAGAAAAATTTTCTGGTTTAGCATTTGGGATTAAACTTCGACGGAACGCTGAGTTATGGAATTTTTCCATATCTTATGATAATGTTTCTCCAAATGCTCGTGCAGAATTAGGATTTGTTTCTCGTAATAATTATCGAACTCTTTCTATTTCTCAAAGTTTTAGCTTCTACCCTAATATGTCAATAATAAATAAAATTGAACCATCTCTGTTTGGGTTTATTAGACATAATTTTGAAGGTCAACTTAAAGAAGAGTTTACAAATTTGAGCTGCGATATAGAATTTAAAAATCAAATTACACTAAGTACAAATGTTTTTCTTGTTAATAATGAAGAGGTAGGAAGTGTATTCAATCAGGGAGTTAGGAGGATTGGAATTTCTGTTAATTCTAATACTTTTGATTTTCTAAGAGGTGGTTTTTCGTTTCAAATAGGTAAATATATTATAAGAACTACACCTTCCTATATTGGATTTGGATACAATCTTGAAATCTGGAATACACTAATAGCTAAAAATAATTTCTTTGTTGAAAATTCTTATAACTATTTTGAACTGGCAAAAAGCTATCAAAGTGAAAAGCTCTATGCAGGTTATATTTGGAGGGTTAAGGGTACATATTATTTCAATGATAAATTTTCAGTTAGGATTGTAACACAATATGATTCATTTAATAGGCAAATAATAATTGATCCTTTAGTAAGCTATAAAGTTAATCCTTTCTCAATTTTTTATGCTGGTTCCTCGTATGAGTATCTAAATGTACCGAATGATATAGGTAGTGTTCAGTATCAACTTTCAAGTCGCCAAATCTTTTTAAAATTTCAGTATTTATGGAGGATATAAACTAATATTCATCAAGTTTAATTCTTCTCGAGATATCTCTTAAAGAAGTCCAGTTCTCCATCAGTTCAGGAAAATATTCTGTGGCAGTTACAAAAGTCCAGAGGTATGCGACAATAGAGTATAGTTCCCCAGCACTAAAATTATCAAGGTCAATTGATATAAATAATACTACTACAAATATTGCCAGAAGTGTAATTCTCAAAATTGTAAAATTAATTGCTCCCCAATCTGCAATTTTTTTCTGGGGTTCAACCAACTGAGTATAATAATTGTAAACATATTCAGGGTCTTTTTTATCGAATACGTTAAAGATATTTTCATAATTATCATGAAATTCTCGTTGAAGTTTGAATACTTTATTTTGGTATATATAGTTTGCTATATATAGAGGGATTATTATTAAGAAACATACAAGAGCTATTAACCAATCAAAAAAATATAAAGCAAAAACTGCTCCTGAAATATAAATAATGTTTTCAATAACTTCAGGAACACGATATTGAAAAAATGATATATATTGATAAGCAAGTTCCGCTCTTGCAGCTGCTATGGAGGTTGAAAGCTTTTTACGCAAAGAAATTTCACTCACTGTCTTAGCAATCTTTGTATATATTTTCAAAAACACTCTCGGATCATAAGAACGTCTCAGAGACCCAATGCCAGAATTAATAATAAACATTGCAACCCAAAGTAATAAAGGACCTAAATATGAAGTATGAAATTGCGTGCGTAAGCTGTGCAAAGAATCTTCAAGAGATTGTATTTCACTGTTACTATCTTCTTCAAAGATGTTGTGTTTGATTGAATCAATAGAGTGTTGTAATTCTTCTATTTCTGATTTTTCATATTGCACATCTATAACAGCATCTATTACTCTTCCAAAAACTGTTGGTTCAACTATCCAGGCAACATCCTCAATTACCACAAGAAATAAGGCAAAAAAAATACCTTTTCGAAATTTTTTTATAATAGTAAATAAATCCATAAAGAAACAAAATTATGTTTTTCTAAGTTTAATTAAAAGAATATAATTTCTCTTAAACTTGTTGCAATAAAAAATTATTAATTGTATCTTTCAAAAAATTAAAATCTTGTTATGGATATGAAAATTAATTTAAAGACTATTTTTTATTTTACCATTGTTTCTTTTTTCTTTATTGGTTCAAACTGTGACAATCTTCTGCAACCAACAGGTGGTTCAGTTGAAGGTACATGGGAGTTGGTCAAGATGGAAGGTAATTTACAGGATATATGTCTTGGAGAAATAGCTACACTCAGTGGTGGCACTGCAACTCTACAATGTCCAGGCAAAACCCCTATAGTTAGACAATACACCTATCAAGACAACATTCTTACCTATACTTCTACTGGAATTAGTTATGATGTCTCTTTCTTTACCGACAATAGTGGTATTAAAATGAAACTTCAAGGACGTGGAATTGAACGTGTATTAACTTATTTAAAAAAATCAAACTAAGGGAGATTTTTGTATGAAAACATTAATATTTAATGGTTTGGGAATATTTTTATTTTTGATTATTAGCTTTATCGCAATTGGAGTAGGGGAAAATGCAGAGGATAATTTTGAAACTGGTGGATATTATTACCGAATTGACGAAACAAAATTACTTGTTAATGATCTTATAGAAGCAAAAAGTGGTCTATATGAATTTAAAACATATTCACCTTTTAGGTATATTTTGGAGGGTATAAAGACAGCTGGTCTTGAAAATTATATGACAAAAGCTTCTGTAATGCAAATCGATTATTTAGAATTAAAAAAGCTAACAGAGTCAAAATCTGAAAATATTATACTTAACATACCCCTTAACGAAAAGGAGAATATGGTTTTAGAATTGACAAAAGTAAACATACTCAGTCCTGATTTTAAAGTTGTCGAATTGTCAAATAAAAGAATTCAGCAGGTTCAATATACTCCAGGAACATTTTATCGTGGTAGGATAAAGAATCACGAGGGTTCAATTGCAAGTATAAGTGTTTTTGAGGATTATATTATGGGTGTTTTGGCTGATGAGAATGGGAATTATAATTTAGGACCTCTCCTTGAAAATAAACAAATAACAAGTAAGTATATAATATACAATGATAAAGATTTAAAAATCCCTTTTATTTTTAAATGTGGAGTTGATGATTTTTCTAATAAAATGTTGAAACCAATTAGAAATTCAACAGGGCAACCCGGTATGCTTGCAAGAAGAGCTGTTTCAACATATTTTGTTGCTGACTATAGAACTTTCCTTGATAAAAATTCCAATACACAGCAAGTTGCTAATTACATCACAGGTTTTTTCAATTCAGTGGCAACAATCTATCAAAATGAATATTTACCGATTCAGATTGCTTCAATAGCTGTTTACACAAGTCCGGATCCATATATATACTTGTTTGATTCTTATGAAATACTACTTGCCTTCGGTGGTAATACAAAAGATAATTTTAATGGAGATCTTGCACACCTATTATCTACGCGTCCAAATGGTTTTGGTGGTATAGCCTGGATACGCCAGCTTTGTGGACATTACGATCCTGCAGATTCTTCAGGACGTTTTGCATTCAGTAATATTGATACTACTTATTACGTATTTCCAACATATTCTTGGACTGTGACTGTAGTAGCTCACGAAATGGGTCATAACTTTGGTTCTATGCATACTCATGCTTGTGTGTGGCCTATAACTGCTAATGTAATAGGAGCAATTGATTCTTGCTATACTGCAGAAGGAGGGTGTTTTACTTTTACACAACCAAACTATAATGGTACTTTGATGAGTTATTGTCATCTTAATGGTGCTACCAATTTACGAAATGGTTTTGGACCAATGCCTGGTGATACAGTAAGATTACGTTATAATCAAGGGTTATGTTTTGGGCCAGTAATAAATTCTTCTGAACCACCGACAATGTTCGCTTTACTCCAGAATTATCCAAATCCATTTAATCCTGTAACTTTTATCAGGTTTGATGTACCTCAAGTTTCGAATATTACTCTTGTTGTATATGATGCTTCAGGGAGAGAAGTGGTAAGATTACTTGATAATGCTTATTACGAAGCCGGAGAACAATCATTCGTGTTTAATGCAGGTAAATTCTCTCTTGCCAGTGGAGTTTATTTTTACAAACTTATTGCCAGAGATCTAATAAACAATAAGGTAGTTTATCATAATGTTAAAAAAATGGTGTTAATTAAATAGTAAAAAATATTATGAAAAAGAAATTTTTACTCGTAATTTTATTTCTTCTTACAGCTTTAGTTTACTATAGCTGTTCGGTCAAATGTGGTTGTACAACTTACTGTTCAATGTTTTGTGAACAAAAATATAAATTTGTTATGAAAGATACTCTCGATCAAACTCTTGTTGAGGGTATTATGTTTTTTGAAACTGCAGATGATAATACTTTCCAGGGTAAATATAATTTCACTAAAACATATAATGAATTTCCAGGAATTTCAACTATGCAGGGTATCCTTGAAGGAAAGTATTCGACGACTTTGAAAAAAGGAACTATTAACACTAATCCAGGAATTGCGGATTATAATATTTTTATTGACTTTAAAATACTAACAAAACAACTTAAAGGTACTTTTTATCTTAGTACTATGACGGGTATTAAATATAAAGGGAATTTTTTTGCTGAATTAATTGAAACAAAATGAATAAAAAATTAAACAGAAGAAACTTTATCAAGAAAACAGGGAAATTATTTGTTTTAACTCCCTTGTTAGGAAAACTAATCAATGTAGATTATTTATTAGCTTTTCCAAAAGTAGGTGATTATTTTGAAAAAGAAGCTAATAAACCTCTCATTATAAAGATTTCGGATTATCCTTCTCTGGGAAAGGTTGGTGGCTATGAAAAGATTTCTTCAAAAATTATAGTGATTAGAGTTTCCGAATCAAAATTTATTGCTTTAAATATTACTTGTACTCATAAAAAATGTGAAGTTGAGTTCGATGGTACAAAGTTTGAATGTCCCTGTCATGGTTCTGAGTTTAGTAAAACTGGTAAAGTACTCAATGGACCTGCAAAAAAGAATCTAATTTCTTACAAAACAGAGTATAATTCAGAAGAAAACACCTTAACGATAAATATATGAAATTAAAATTTCTTACCGCTTCATTTATATTCTTTTTATTTAGTTCTTTAGCTATTCCCTTTCCTCGTTTTTCAGCATACACTGGTGATAAGTGTGCAGACTGTCATTATAATCCTTCAGGAGGCTCAATGAGAAATAAGTATGGTATTAATTTTGCTAAGAAATTTCTTGGTTTGGATGTTCTTAAAAAATATTCGATTTCTGAAAATTTTGATCCTCAAATAACAAAAAATTTTTCTCTTGGGGGAGATGTTAGAATGGTTTATTCTGAAAATCAGATGACTAATCAATCAACACAAAAACAAATTCTTACAATGCAAGGTGATTTATATTTGAATGCAACTGTTAATAAATATATTACTGTCTTTATAGCTCCTGGAATACAAATCCCATCTGTACCAACAAAACCAGAAGTGTATGGCATGGTTTCAAACTTACCATTGTTTTTATATCTAAAAGCAGGTAGATTTATTCCAAATTATGGAACACGTATTCCAGAACATCGTGCGTTTCAAAGAGCAGACTTGCTTAATGCTCCTCATTCAGCTGATGCAGGTTTAGAAATTGGTTTTAGCCCTATTCCTCAATTCGATTTTTCAATAGGAATCTTTAATGGTTTGAGAACTCAATTTTTTGATGCAGATCCTAAAAAAATGGCTGTTATGAATGGTTCCTTTTATACTGTTATAAATGAAAATTTTAACATGGCTATTTCTTCTTTTTTATATTCAAACCCTTTTAATTACCTTGATCCTAATACTGGTTTTTTAACTGATGCTTCAAATAGAGCAATTGGTGGCTCGTTAAGGTTTGGTGTTCTTCAAAAAATTTGTTTGATAGGAGAAGTTAACTTTTTAGAAATTCGACTTATTGATGTTTTAACTCGTTCCCTCTATTACTTTAATGAATTTGATATAATGATAATAAAAGGATTTGAATTAAGATATCAATTTGAATATAAAGATCCAAATCGTGACCTCTCAACAGATAGATTAATGAGACATAGTTTTGGTTTTTCATTTTTTCCATTATTTGGTCTTGAAACAGAAACAATGTTAAGGTTTCTAATTGATGATAGAGCAGAAAATACAAATGAGCTCCAGATAAATTTTCATTTTTATTTTTAGTGTGAAAGGATTATTTTTCTTGTTTTTGTTTTGGTTCTTCAGTTTCTCCTTCTGTTGGTAAAACTTGTTTCTCTTGCTCCAAGTTGTTTAACCCATTTGGTTGTTCCTGTTGAAGTAAAATGTTATTATTGTTACTTAAAGTATCAAGTATTTTGTTTGTATCTTTTTCTTCAAGTTTTTCTTTATTCGGATTTATCCAAAATTCTACTTTAGGCTTTATATTTTCAGAATAGGAAGATGAAGGAAATTCTTTTATTAGTTTGTTATAATATATAAGAGCACTATCTTTATTATTAAAATAATTTTCAAAAATCCAGCCGATAGTATATATAGCTTTTTGATAAACTGGTGATTCTGAGTGTGAAATTATATTTTTGAGAAGATATAATGCATCTAAAAAATTTTTATTTAGAATATACTCTTCAGCTTTAAGATATAGTGTTTCTGTTGTATCAATTGTTGCTGTAACTATATCCAATCCCAATATTTTTCTACTTTCATTTGATATAATATCATCAGGAAAAGCGTCTATAATTTTTTGGAAGTATGATTTGCTTAAATCCTCTTTACCCTGGTTTTTATATAATGTTGCAAGTGCGTAATATGCTTTTGCAAGTAAATGTGACTCTTTTGAATTATTTATAACAATTGATAAATAATATTCTACTGAATCAGGTCTATTTAATTCATAAAGAAATAATTCTGCCATTTCAAACACTGCTTCCATTTTTTTACTTTCTTTTGCATTTCTAATTGAATCTTCACGTTGAATGGCAAGTATAGAATCCTTAATTATTTGAGCTTTTGTAATACTATCCTTTTGAAATTGGGTTAAAGAATCTTTTTGGGAAAAAGTTTGAGAAGAAGTATCCTGTAACTGAAAGAGTAAGCTGTCTTCCCCAAGTTTTTCTTGTGTGGTATCAATATTTAAAAACCCTCCACCTTTAGGATTTTGTCCTTTATCTGGTAATTCTATTTTTTTCTTAAAGATAGTATTTTCTTCATCTCTTTTCTGTTTATATTCCTTATAATCAGGGTCGTCATCAGGGAATTGGCCCCTATCTGTCCCAGATATAATAGCAAGTAAATTATAATATCGATCAAGTATAGCTGTTTTTTTCAGGCTTATGCTATTATAATCTGAAAAAGAATTAGTTTCTGTACTTTTTTTATAACAAATAAATGCTCTGAAATAATCATTCTTAAAATATTCATACCAGTAAGCAAGTTTGTAATATGCATCTGCAGAACTTTTTGAACCAGGATAATCATAAATTATCCGGTAATAAATTTCTCGGGCTAAGTCAAACTTGTGCTGATCATAATAATTATTTCCAAGTTCAAGTTCGACTTGATTCTTTAATTCCGGGTAATCACGATATTCTGAGGATAATTCTTTTAAAAATAATTCTGCTCTCTGAAAATCTTTTTGGTAAATCAACAATTTTGCCTGATTCAATCTTGAGTAAAAAATAAGTTCAAAATCTGAAGCTAATTCTTCAGCATTGAGATATTCTCTATATGCGTTTTTTGGGTCGAAAAGAGTATATATTTTTGCAAGAATAAAAAAACGTTCTGCTTTAGTATCATTGTCCGAAGTTAAATTTATAGAATTCTTAAAATAATCTATTGAACCAAAAAAATCTTTTTTAATTATTGAAATAAGTGCAAGTTCCTGAAAAATTTCTGCTTTGATATTTTGGTCTTTTGCTATTTTAAGCAGGTTTTTTAGAATATTTTCAGCTTCTGATATATTACTAAGCTTTACTTTTGTTTTTGCAAGAAAAAGTATTGCTTCTTCATAATACCTACTATTTGTTAGTTTGGATGCAAATTCGGAGAATTTTCGTTCAGCTTGCAAATATTCTCCAGCGTAAAAGTAAGATTTACCTATTAAAAGCACTGCAGCATCAAGAAATTTTGTATTCTTGTTATATTGAATTATTTTTGAGCATCGCTCTATAACTTTATTAAATTTTTCTTTTGCTGATGCTGATAATGGAGGTGTTATATTTAATGAATCAAGACGACGGTTATATGAAGCGAGTACTGAGGATCTATACTCTTGTAGAGCTTCATTAAAATCTTCTTCGGCGGTAAAATATTTGTTAAAGAAAGTACTGAAAGTCTCGGAGCGGTTTCCCATAAAAATATATGATACAAAATCTTGATATTCAGGGTTCAGAGAAACATTATAATCTGGTTCAATATCTTCTTCATCCGAAACGTTTGCTTTGGATAAAGTACGATGTGTTACATAATTACATCCACCACTTATAGCGACAGAAAAAGCTAAAATAAAGATATATTTAATTGTTCTATACAAAATAACTATAATGTTTTAAAATAAGTTATTTGTATTTCTTTGCTTTTTCAAGACAATTGTTAACCTTTTTGATGAAATAAAAAAACTAAATTTTTTATAATCAAGTTTTAAAATTTCACTTTTATAAAATCAGATTATTTTTTTCAATAGACTGGCAAAATATTTGCCTGTTATAAAAGGAGAAAAAAGGAATTTTAGAGTTATAAATTAAATTAGAAAAATATTAAATTAAAGAAACTCTTATAGATTTAATAAAGACGGTTTTAAAAAGATAAAGTTGTATTAAAAAATCTATTAATGATTGTTTTTCCAACATTAAAAAAGGCAATACTAATGAATTGAATATGAAGGCGAGTAAAGTTATTTTTAATTTTTTAAAATATAATAATGACTTCTGAGCTAATAAAAGAATTTAATGAAACAGATACCCATGAAAAAATTCCTACAGAACTTCCTGTATTACCATTGAGAGATCTTGTAGTATTTCCTTCCACAATCTATCCAATACTTGCAGGTAGAGAAAGTTCTATAAAAGCTATAAATAAAGCTTTAGAAAGTAATAAATTTATATTAGTTGTAACACAAATTGACCCTTCAATTGAAGAAGCTACTTCCGATAGTCTTTATAAAGTTGGGACTATTGCAAGAATATTGCAGGTTTTAAAGTTGCCTAATAACCTTGTTAAAGTATTGGTTGATGGGGTAGATGTTGCTAAGGTTCTAAGTTATCATCGAGATGAATACTTAACTGCAAAGGTTGAAATTATTTCTCCTGATATTAAAGAAGATACTGAACTAATTGGCTTGGTAAGACAGCTTACTAAACAATTTACAGAATATGTTAATTCAAATATTAATACTCCAAAAGACGCTCTTGTAGTTTTTGAGAATATTCCTGAACCCCATAAAAAACTCTTTTATGTTGCAGGTTCACTTAATATAGATATTCCCAAAAAGCAAAAGATCCTTGAACTTACAGATCTAAAAAAACAATATTATGAAGTACTGTATTTACTAAATCTTGAATTACAGATTTTGAATATAGAAAAAGAGATTGAAAACAAGGTTCAGGCAGAGATGCAAAAGAATCAAAGGAAATTTATTGTTCAGGAACAAATAAGGATTCTTCAGAATGAACTGGAAGAAGGTGTTGAAACTGATCCAGATTTATTAAGAATCAAAGAGGCTATTGAATCTGCAGGAATGCCAGAAGCAATAAAGAAAAAGGCTCTTGAGGAATATGATAAATTGAAACGAACTCCACAAATGTCTCCTGATTTTGGAGTAATTAGAAATTATCTTGATTGGATGATAAATGTCCCCTGGAATACATTTACAGAAGATAACTATGATCTTGAGAATGCTAAAAAAATTCTTGATGAAGACCATTACGATCTTGAAAAACCCAAAGAAAGAATTTTAGAACTTATTGCAGTATTAAAAAAATTAAAATCCCGCAATATAAAAAAAGCTCCAAAGGGACAGATTCTTTGTTTTGTTGGTCCTCCCGGTGTAGGTAAAACTTCCCTTGGGAAGTCAATTGCAAGAGCTTTAAACAGAAAATTCACAAGATTATCAGTTGGAGGAGTGCGCGATGAAGCGGAGATTCGTGGACACCGCCGAACATATATTGGTTCAATGCCTGGTAAAATTATTCAAGCTATGAGAAAAACAGGTACCTGTAACCCTGTCATATTAATTGATGAGATTGATAAAATGGGAAATGACTTCCGAGGAGATCCTGCAAGTGCTATGCTTGAAGTTCTTGATCCTGAGCAGAATTCATCATTTAATGATCATTATCTTGATGTAGATTATGATTTATCAAATGTTTTATTTATTACAACTGCAAATGTTCAGTATTCAATTCCATTACCACTTCAAGATAGGATGGAAATAATTGAAATGAGGAGTTACCTTGACTTTGAAAAGGTACAAATAGCAAAGAGACATATTATTCCAAAAGAAATGTCTGAACATGGTCTTGAACCGAATGAAATAATTTTTTCAGATAAGATTATTCTCGATATTATTTCACTTTATACAAAAGAAGCAGGTGTAAGAAATCTTGAAAGAGAGTTATCTTCAATTATTCGAAAAATTACAAAGGATTATCTTTCAGATAATTCAAGAAAAAAGCCTGTTAGAGTAACCAGCAAAATGGTTGAAAGGTACTTAGGAGTACCCCGATATGAAAAATCAAAGATAGAGAAATCTGAATCTTTTCGAATAGGTTCAGTTTATGGTCTTGCCTGGACCTCAATGGGAGGTGAACTTCTTGACGTTGATGTAACATTGATGAAAGGAAGTAGTAAACTAATACTTACCGGAATGCTTGGAGATGTTATGAAAGAATCTGCACAAGCTGGTTTATCTTATATCCGTGCAAATGCCAGTCGGTTTGGTATATCCGAAGGTTTTTTCAAGGATAAAGAGATTCATATACATTTACCAGAAGGTGCTATTCCAAAAGATGGTCCAAGCGCAGGTATAACAATGATTATGGCAATGTTAAGTGCAATTACTAAAGTTCCTGTACGTACAGATGTAGCAATGACAGGTGAAATAACTCTGCGAGGACGTGTCTTACCTATTGGTGGGTTAAATGAAAAACTTCTTGCTGCTTTAAGGAGTGGTATAAAAACTGTTATTATCCCAAAAGATAACGAACGTCATCTTACTGAAACACCTCAAGAAATTACTTCAAGGTTAAAAATTGTTTGTGTTAAAACAGTTGAAGAAGCATTTAAATATGTCTTCAAAAAAAATATATTGAAAAAAAGAAAAAATGTCTGAGTACAAAGTTTCAGCATTAAAATACCGACCACAACGATTTGATGAAGTATGTTCTCAAGAGTTTGTTACTCAAACATTAAGAAATTCAGTTCTGAGTGGAAAAGTTGCTAATTCATATCTATTGAGTGGGCCAAGAGGAATTGGAAAGACAACAATAGCAAGAATCTTTGCGAAAGCTCTTAATTGTACAAGCCCTAAAGAAGGAGAACCTTGTAATCGGTGTGAACATTGTATTGAAATTACAGCAGGAACTCACCCGGATGTGTTTGAACTTGATGCTGCCTCTAATAGGGGTATTGATGATGTCCGTGCAATTCAAGATGCGGCTAAATATTTTCCTCTTAAAGCGAGATACAAGTTTTTTATTGTTGACGAAGTACATATGTTGACTCCACAAGCATTTAATGCTTTACTAAAAATCTTAGAAGAACCTCCTAATTATTTGATATTTATACTTGCAACAACAAATCCCGAGAAAATTCCTAAAACAATTATTAGTAGATGCCAAAGATTTGCTCTTCATAAAATCAAAATATCAGAAATTTCTGCTCGACTTTTAAAAATTGCTAAAGAAGAAAAAGTATCTATTGACGATGAGTCAATCTTTTATATTGCAAAGTTAGCTGAAGGTGCTTTAAGAGATGCACTTGGTATTTTTGATATGGCTGTTTCATATTTTGGGCATAAAATAGAAATTAATTCATTGCGAGAATTTTTAAATCTTCCTGATAAAGAAATATATTTTTTGACTTCCAATTATATTCTTAACTCTGATAGTAAATCTTTACTCGAATTGCTTAACCAAAAATATGATACCGGCTTAGATCTTTATACTTTTTATAATGGATTAATTGAACATTTCAGAAATTGCATTACCTATCTTTCAACTGGTGATTTAAAACTGATAGACGAATCTGATTATATTAGGTCTAAATATCAAGAGATTTCAGGAAAATTTACAGAAGATCAGCTTTTAAGACTTTTAAAACTGTTGTTAGATAATGAAACCCGATTTAAATATTCAGCTAATCAAAAAATATTTTTAGAATCACTTTTGGTTGAGCTCTGCAGAATACATAAAGAAGTAATAGATCTGGATACTATTATTACTGAATTCGAAAAGCTTAAAAATTATTTTTTGAAAGGTTCTAATTCACTTAACATTACAAGCGCCAAGGAGAACAGAGGAGATACAGATAAGGTTATTGAAAAACTTGTAAAATATTTTAATCTGGAAAAATATGGTAATAAGTAAACCTGAAGTTTACAAAATAGATAAAAATTTCTTAGGTATTGAAGAAAAATATTCGTCTTATGAAAAGTCTAATATAGTAATAATTCCTGTCCCATTTGAAGCGACTACATCTTACGGGAAAGGTACAGCCCTTGGTCCAGAGGCAATACTAAATGCAAGTCATTACGTTGAATTTTTTGATGAGGAAACCAAAAAGGAAGTGTGTTTTGAAAAAGGCATTTGTACTTTACAAAAACTTATGTTTAAAAATTTAAGCCTTGAAAAAGCTTTCCAAAAAATATATGAAGTTGTATTAAAAGAGATTAGAAATAAAAAATTTGTTGTAACACTTGGAGGTGAGCATAGTGTATCAAATCCTATTATAAAAGCACATTTTGATTACTTTAAAAAATTTTCTGTACTACATTTTGATGCTCATTCTGATTTGCGACAGGAGTATGAAGGTAGTAAATTTTCTCATGCAAGTTTTGCTGCAAGAGTTTATGAATTTAATCCTGATATAGTACAAGTAGGGATTAGAGCTCAGTGTAAAGAAGAAGCTGAATTTATAAGAAAAAATAGAATAAAAACTTTCTATGCATACGAAATTAAGCAGGGTAAGTATGGAAAAAATTGGCAAGAAAAAATATTAGAGGTTTTAAAAGAGGATATTTACATAACTTTTGATGTAGATTTTTTGGATCCTTCTATAATGCCATCAACCGGGACTCCTGAACCTGGAGGATTTTTGTGGGATGAAACGTTAAAAATGCTTAAAATGCTCGGAGAAAGAAAAAATGTAATTGGTTTTGATGTAGTAGAACTTTCACCTAAACGAGATCTACCCTTTGCTGATTTTTTAACGGCTAAACTTATTTATAAAATGCTTAACTATTTTATAAAATGAGAAAAACTCAACTTAAAAATAGAGTTATTGAAATATTAAAACGTTTAAAACAAACATATCCTGAAACAAAAATACACTTGTGGTTTACCACACCATTTGAATTATTAGTTTCAACAGTGCTTGCTGCTCAATGTACAGATGAAAGAGTAAATTCAGTAATGCTTCCTCTATATAAGACCAAATACAAAAGACCAAGAGATATTATTAAAGATGGATTGGAAAATTTTCGGTCTAATATTAAATCTATAACTTTCCCTAATAATAAAGCCAAAGCAATACTTAAAATGTGTTATCAGCTTGAGGAAAATTTTGGAGGTATAGTCCCTAACACAATGGAGGAATTAACTAAATTGGAGGGTGTTGGTAGAAAATCGGCAAGTGTTATACTTGGTAACTGCTTTAACAAAAAGGACGTAATTATTGTTGATACACATTTAAAACGAGTTTCAGAAAGATTAGGATTAATTGAAAATTCAATTCCTGATAAAATTGAACAAGAGTTAAAAACCATTGTTCCTGCTAATGAACAATTTACTTTTTCATTGTTGATCGGAGAACATGGAAGACAGATTTGCAAAGCTCGAAAACCTTTATGTAAAGATTGTGTACTAAATGAACTTTGTCCTTTTCCTGACAAAAACGAATAAATTTATGAAGTCCAATAACGATTTAAGTAAAATACAATTTATTTTAATGGATCTTGATGGCTGTCTTTCAACAGGGCATATTATATATCTTAGTAATGGGATAGATATAAAAGTCTTTCATACACACGATGGCTTTGGTATAACACGCGGTAAAAAACTTGGTCTAAAATTTGCAATCATCAGTGGACGTAGTTCAGAAGTGAATAAAATTCGAACAGATATTTTAGGTATTGACTATCTTTTTGAGAATGTTGAAGATAAACTTGAACCTTATAATCTTTTAAAAGAAAAATATGGATTAAAAGACGAAAACTTTGCATATATGGGTGATGATGAATTTGATATACCACTTTTGAAAAAAGTTGGATTTTCTTGTTGCCCTGCTAATGCAATTGAGGAAGTAAGGAATAATGTCGATTACATATGTAAAAAAAATGGAGGTGAAGGGGCAGTAAGAGAAATGATAGATCTTATTCTAAAAGCTAAAAATTTAATTTAATATAATTTATATGAAAAATGAAAAATTAGGATTTACTTCTAAACTAATTCATGGGGGCAATTATAAAGATAAATTAGGAAGTGTAAACGTCCCTATTTATCAAACTTCCACTTTTCAATTTGAATCAGCCGAAGATGGAGCAAGGTGCTTCACTGGAAAAAGTGATGGTTATATTTATACAAGGCTCGGAAATCCCACTATAAAAGTTCTGGAAAACATTGTTGCGGATCTTGAAAATGGATATGGGGGGATTGCTACAAGTTCTGGTATGGGAGCGGTTTCAACTGTTTATATGGCTTTGCTAAATCAGGGAGATCATATTGTGAGTTCATCTGCTGTTTATGGACCATCAAGAACTTTAATAGAATCACATTTTTCAAGGTTTGGTGTTGAATCAACTTATGTTGATACATCAGATATAGAGAATGTTAAAAGGTTTATTAAGCCTAATACAAAAGTTCTTTATGTTGAAACGCCAGCTAATCCTACAATTAGCATTACTGACCTTAAAGCCTGTGCCGAAATATCTAAGCAACACAATATTACATTTGTTGTTGATAATACTTTTGCAAGTCCTTATCTTCAACAGCCAATAAGATTTGGTGCTGATGTCGTTCTCCATTCAGTAACTAAGTTTATTAATGGACATGCAGATGTTGTCGGTGGAATAATTATTGCCGCTAATAAGGAGTTGTATGATAGGATACATTCAATGATGACTTCTCTTGGATGTAATATGGATCCTCATCAGGCTTACCTTGTAATTAGAGGATTAAAAACTTTAAGCCTTAGAGTTGAACGCGCACAAGCAAATGCAATGGAGATTGCCCAGTTCCTGGAAAATCATCCTAAGGTAGAATGGGTTAGATATCCCGGACTCCGAACACACCCTCAATATGAACTTGCAAAAAAACAAATGAAAGGACCCGGTTCTATGATTAGTTTTGGATTGAAAGGTGGTTTAGAAGCTGGAAGGAAATTGATGAATAGTGTAAAGTTAGCAATTCTTGCAGTTTCACTTGGAGGTGTTGAAACCTTAATAGAACATCCTGCATCAATGACGCATTCTAAAGTTTCTGAAGAAGAAAAAAGAAAAAGTGGTATATCAAATGGTTTGGTTCGATATTCAGTAGGAATTGAAGATGTGGCAGATCTGATTGAAGACTTAAAGCAGGCACTTGAAAAAGTTTAAAAAAGCTTTGATTAAGTGGACATTAAATTTCTCAAAGGTATTGGTGAAAAGCGAGCCTTAGCATTTAAAAAAATCGGAATCGAAAGTTTAGAAGATTTTTTAAACTTTACTCCCCGCATTTACCTACCTAAAGTAAATATCTCTAATTTAAAACAATACTTGAATTTAAATGCTTTAATATCCGGGGAAGTTATTGAAATAAATTATCCCAAGAGAAGCACTCAGCCTGTAACTGTTTATATAACAGATACAACTGGAGTTACACAAATTCCAATATTTGGTAAGACTGAATTCAGAGCAAGACAATTCAAATTAAAACAAAAGTATCTTTTCTGGGGAAAAGTTTCAGAAGGTTTTGGAGGTTCAAAATATCAGCTTGATTATAGAGATCACTTGAAGATTGATGACAATGATATACTAATAGATCAGCTACTTAGATATCCGTTAATTCCTATTTATGAATTGCCCGGGATACTTAAAGCTACATGGATCAGACCATTAATGCTAACAAGAACAGTTTTTGCTGCATTTAGCAAGATTGTTTCTTCCTATCCACAACTGCTTGATAATTCGATACCTGCTCACTATACTGAGATGCTAAATCTACCTACTTTTAAAGAAGCAACATTACGAATTAATTTCCCATTAAAGGTAGAGGATATTGAAAAATCTCGCAAGCGCCTTGCATTTGAAGAACTTTTTTATATCCAATTGCTATTTGCATTAAGAAAGTTAAAAATAAAGCAGGAGACTAAACAATTAGAACTCATTTATAAAAAAGATGATATTTTCCCAACTTTCATTAAATCTCTGAATTTTGAACTTACAAATTCTCAAAAAAAAGTAATTGATGAAATTTACAATGATATAGCCTCTACAAAAATAATGAATAGAATGTTACAGGGAGATGTTGGAAGTGGTAAAACAATAGTTGCTATCTTTGCAATACTTTTAATGGCTGAGAATGGATATCAAACGGCATTTATGTGTCCTACAGAAATTTTGGCTATACAGCATTATAATACAATTGCTACCTTTGTTGAAAAGTATAACCAACTTTCTGGTAAAAATTTTAAAGTTAGCCTTATAATTGGGGGGCAAAAAACGAAGGACAGACAGGAAAAACTTATAAATATAGAAAAAGGTTACGTTGATATAATAGTTGGGACCCATGCTTTAATTCAAGAAAAAATAAAATTCTTTAGACTTGGATTTGTGATTATAGATGAACAACATAAATTTGGTGTTTTACAACGGGCTAAGCTACAGGAAAAAGGTAGAAAACCTGACTTACTGGTGATGACAGCAACTCCAATTCCCCGAACTTTAGCTCATGCATATTATGGTGATCTTGATGTTTCTATAATTGATGAGATGCCTGCAAATCGAAAACCAGTAAAGACTTACCTTAGAGGTGAAGAAAGTAGAGAACAAGTATATAATTTTGTAAAAAAAGAACTGGATAAAGGAAAACAAGCTTTTATTATATATCCGTTGATAGAAGAATCAGAAAAGCTTGATTTAAAATCTCTTGAAGAAAACTATGAAAGACTTCGGGATACAATTTTTAAGGGTTATAAAATTGGAATAGTTCATGGTAGACAACCTCAAGCTGTTAAAGATGAACAAATGAAGGCTTTTAAAAATCATCTATTAGACGTTCTTGTTGCAACTACAGTAGTAGAAGTAGGAATTGATATCCCTAATGCAACGGTAATGATTATTGAAGATGCACAACGTTATGGTCTTTCACAACTTCACCAATTAAGGGGCAGAATTGGTAGGGGAGGAGAACAGTCATATTGTATTCTTCTCGCACGAAATTTAGATGAAACATCGCGTGAAAGATTAACTGTATTCTGCAATACAAATAATGGTTTTTTAATAGCTGAAAAAGATATGGAGATTAGAGGACCCGGTGAATTTTTTGGTACAAGACAATCAGGAATAATTTCCTTTTCAGTTACTGATCTTAATAGGGATAAAGATATTCTTGAAAAAGCGCGATCTCTTGCTTTTCATATTGTTGAAAAAGATCCCAATTTGTTAAGTGTGGAGCATAAAACAATACGTGAATTTTTTACTAAAAATTATAAAGATGCAATCAAGTATGTAAATATTTCTTAGGTAAAAAAAATGAGTTTTGAAAATTTGCAAATCTTAATATTTTTATTTTGATGAAAAAGAAATCTTTTAAAATAGAAGTAATAGTACCTTTGCTTAATATAGTTTTAGATTCAATAGCAGTGCTACTTTCATTTTATCTTGGTTATTGGACGAGGTTCTACTCCGTTTTTGTTAACTTCTTCCCGGTCGAAAAAGGTATTCCTCCCTTGAGTGGTTATTTATTGTTTGCTTTATTTACCCTTCCCGTATGGATTTTGGTATTTCAAACATTTAAATTATATAGACTTAATAGAGTTGTTTTTATTTTTGATGAGTTTTTTTCAATTGTGAAATGTGTAACTATTTCTCTTATTTTTTCAATAGGAATTATATTCTTTTTCCGTGATTTTCCTTATTCAAGAATAGTTTTTACTTTGATATGGGTATATGCGGTAATTTTAATTACTATATTTCGTTACATTGCTCTTAAGATTGAGAAGACATTTTATAATAAACGAATTGGTGTAAAAAACGTTGCTTTGGTAGGGTGTAACAAACAAGCCTATGATATATACAAAAGATTAGAATCACATACCTTTACAGGATTTAAAGTCTTGGGTTACTTTTGCAAGGAAGATGCTGAATGTAGTGTGATGGGAAAAGCTAAATTTTTAGGTAACTACGACGAAGTCCCTAATAAAATTAAAGAATTAGATATTCAAAAACTTTTGATTTCATTACCTTCCAGTGAACATACAGATCTTTTTACTTTAATAAAAAGGTGTGAAGGAATTAACGTTGAATTTATGTTAGTTCCAGATTTCCTTGAACTTGTTACAAGCAAGTTAAGAATTGTTGAGATTGATGGGATCCCTTTTATGCGGATAAAATCAATACCTCTTAATGTATGGGATAGAGCTGTAAAGAGAACTTTTGATATTATATTTTCTTTATTAGTAATACTTGTTTTATCGCCGCTATTTTTAATCTTGGCTTTTCTCGTTAAGGTAACTTCTCATGGTCCTATTATTTATCGACAGGAAAGAGTTGGACTTGATGGAAAGAAATTCGATATTTTTAAATTCAGATCTATGAGGATTGATGCAGAGAAAGAAGGTCCCCGTTTTGCAACTCAGGATGATCCACGCTATACACCAATTGGTAAATTTATTAGAAAATATAGTCTTGATGAATTACCTCAATTTTTTAATGTGCTAAAAGGTGATATGAGTATTGTAGGTCCTCGTCCGGAACGAGAAGTGTTCATTGAACAAATGAAATATTCAATAGATAAATATCTTGAAAGACATAGAGTAAAGTGTGGTATAACTGGTTGGGCTCAGGTTAATGGCCTCCGAGGAGAAACGGATATGCAGGAACGAATTAACTATGATATCTACTATATAGAAAATTGGTCACTTGCTTTTGACATCAAAATAATTGCAAAAACACTTAGGGAAATGTTTTATTCTAAAACAGCAGTTTAAAAAAAAAATAACTTAAAAATTTGATACCAGTAATTTTATTTTTTATCCACACAATGTTTGCAGTTTATGTATTTGTTAAAACATACCAATTAGAGGGAATTGTACAGGCATTTCTTAATGTAGTGTTTATTATTATAATTTTTAGTGTGGGTTGGACTATATCAGATCTTATAGTAGGTTTTTTTATTTCAGCAGAAGGTTATAAAGTTACACTACCTACTACAAAGTTAATAATGATCCTTCTAAAAATTTCAGGTTTTATAAGAATTACTCAGGATGCTATTATTGTTATGCCTCGTGACTCATTATCTTTACTTGGACTAAGTATTATGGAATATTTTTTCTATAAGTTTTTATTTAAGGAAACTTTGTTTTTAAGTGAAAAGGTTGCTTCGTAATATTATTATTTTATTAAATCTAAATTTTCTGTTGTTTATTAGCAGTAGTGTATTAAGCCAGAATGTAAGAAGTATTATTGTCCAGTTTATTACTTATAACGGTTATGGTAATAATCTTTATATTGATAATCTGAGCTTTGGACGGCAATACGAAAGTGATGTAAGTGTAACTTCTATTGATAATATTAACAAAGACACTACTTTTATTAATGCTGATACATTCATTATTGTCCCCAAAGTTAATGTTTCCAACCTTGGAAGAAGTGGTGTTAGTTCCTCCTTTCTTGTGATTATGCAAATTGATACACTTCAATATTTTAGTGTGGATACCATACATTCTCTCCCAATAGGTTATACCGTTCAGGTAAATTTTGATACTTTGAAAATTCCGGTTAATACCCCAGTCAATATTTATGTATTTACTGGTTTACAAAATGATTCGAATCGTACAAATGATACACTTATTCAAAAATCATTATTTCTTAAAGGTGCTGAAAAAAATCTTCTGCTTGAAGAATTTACAAGTAATACTTCTTATTCATGTGCAGTAAACAATGTTTTTATTAATAATTTTGTCAATGCTCATATTACTTCTATTTGTGCAGTAAAGTATCATCTTGGATTTCCTCCACCTGGAAATGATTCTCTATATCTTGAAAATCCTATTACACCCGACCAGAGATCCGCTTATTATATTGTGAATACAGTACCAACAACTTACTTTAATGGTAAGGTTAGAGTTGCTATGCCATATTCATTTGATTCAAATCTGACTGTTCCGTACCAGAACGAAATTTTCTATGGATCACCCATTGAGATAAAAGTTGAAGATACTCTTCTTTCACTTGATACTATAAAAACAAAAGTAGATGTTCATGTTCTTTATAAATTGCCACCTTATGATTATAGATTAAAGATATATGCCATTGAAAGGTTTAAAATTTATCAATCTCCACCTAATGTTAATGGCGAAACTCAATTTTTTGATATTTTTAGAAAATCTATTACTGATTCATTTGGAATTGCATTGCCTATTGATACTGGTATGTATTCTTTTATTTTTAAATTCTATAGGGAACCTTTATGGTCATCAATTATGACTTATACTACTGCTTTTGTTCAAAATGAAGCTACTAAGGAAGTCCTAAATTGTGCTAAGAGCAGAAGCATTGTGATTGATAATTTTCCTAAACTAAATAATGAATATACTTATTCTCGAATTCAACACAAAATTGAGAATGATTTTTTGTTTGGAACAACATTACCAAAATATGAACTTTTCGAGGGACAATTTCCACCAAATGGCTGGACGTTAAAAAATCCTGATGGATGGCTTACTTTTTCAAAAGTTGTAGGGTTTAATGGAATATCTTATGCGGGAAAAAGTTGTGTTAAAGTTAATTTCTATGATTACAATAATGTTGGACAGATGGACACTTTGATTTCAACTAAATATGATAGCCTAACAGCTGATGATACATTACGGTTTGACTATTCTTATGCACAATATTTATCTGAATATATTGATAGTTTGATTGTTAACATATCAACTGATGGGGGTAGCGACTATATAAATATTTTTAGAAAAGGTGGTGTAACTTTAGCTACAGCTCAATCAACAACTTTACCTTTTGGTCCGACTTCAGCCTCTCAATGGAGGACATTTGTTTATCCTTTAAGTAGTGTTATTCCACGTTCTAATGTTCCCAAGATATTTCCTTCTACCTACCAACTATATCAAAATTATCCGAATCCATTTAATGTTCGAACAAAAATTAAATTTGAAATTCCACATACAGTTTTTGTGACTCTAAAAATTTATGATATTACAGGAAGAGAAGTTAAAACTTTACTTTCAGAATCTAAAAATGCAGATAGTTACATTTACGAGTTTGATGGAACAAACCTTTCCAGTGGAGTATATTTTTATCAATTGAAGGCAGGAAATTTTATTCTAACCAAAAAAATGATTTTGATCAAGTAAGCTCAAGAATAGTAATTTCAGGAGGACAGTTTACCCGAATTGGCATTCCAACAGTCCCTAAACCTCTTGAAACATATAACTTTGAATTATTAAACTCATAATAACCACTGACATATTTACTTATAGTTGCTGCAATAGAAAAATTTAGTGTTCCTGCTTGTAGTAGTACTATTTGGCCACCGTGAGTATGTCCGCTAACCATTAAGTCTATTTCATATTTACTAATGAATTCAAAAATGTAAGGTTTATGTGCAAGTAATATTCGTGGTATTTTATATTTAAATTTAGAAGTAATGTCTAAAGTTTTATTATGTGTTGAATCAAGATACTCAAGTAATTTGTCACTATTATTTGTCCCGCTATCTTTTGTGTCTTCGATACCTAAAAGAAGAAGTTGAAAATCATCTATATCCACTATTGAATAGTCGTTTCTTAACATTTTAATTGGAGTCTCATTTATAATACTTTCTGAAATGTAAGAAGGATCTGAAAAGTAGTCATGATTACCCAATGTCCCATAAATACCATACTTAGCCTTTAAATCTCTAAATGCTAAATTGAAAGCTTTTATTTCAGACTTCTTGGTATCTGTAAAATCACCAGGAATTAAAATAATATCAGCGTTTAAATTGTTGATTATTTCGCAATATTCCCTCATCTGACTGTAGGACATAAAAGGTCCACTATGAATGTCACTAAATAAAACAATTTTTGTCCCTTTAAGTCTTGGAGGAATATTAGGGATGGCAATTGAGCATTTAGTTATTTCCCATCTATCTTTTCTCAGCATACCCAAAGCTGAGCTTGAAAATAAATAAGTTGTGAATATAATTGTGGATGTAGTTATAAAAGTGCGTCTTGATTGATCAAATTTTTGGTAGAATAGACTACTTTTTATATTATCAAACAATTCATTTAAATTTTTAATCTTTCTAAGTAATAATTTTGAAATTGATAAGATAAGTTTAATTACTTTTACAATACTTAAATATAAACCTGTTAAAATTACGGATAACTGAAAACTGAAGAAGGGTAATATAAAATAGTTATAAAAGAATGAGGGTAATAAAGAAAAATCAAATCGATAAAAAACTATATAAATATAGGGTATATTAAAAATAATAAAGGGATACACTGAAACTGCATCCCTTATATAACGATTTACCTTATGTTTTTTTAAAAATAAATAAAATGTTCGGGCAACTAAAAAATGTAGAGAACCAATAACTAAAAGAACAATTGAAAGAAAAACTATCCTACTTATTAGACTCATTCATAAGATGCTTTTTTAGAAACTTTTCCATCGCTTCATAAAAATCAAATCTGTTCTCCTCATTTCGGAAACCATGGCCTTCATTTTCTTTTACCATATATTCTACATAAACACCTTTTTGTTTTAATGCGTTCACAATTTGGTCTGATTCGTTTATGTTAACTCTTGGGTCATTTTTTCCTTGTGCCACAAAAAGAGGGGCTTTTATCTTATCTACATGAAATACTGGTGAAGCTTCATATAATAATGTGCTGTCTTTTTTAGGATCACCGACCATTTCGTAAAGCATTTCGAGCATAGGTTTCCAGTATGGTGGAATGGTATTCATAAATGTAAACAAGTTAGATACTCCAACATAATCAACAGCAGCAGCATATAAATCAGGAGTAAAAGTTATACCTGCAAGAGTTGCATAGCCACCGTAACTTCCTCCATAGATTGCAATTCGTTTAGGATTTGCAATTCCTTCATTTATTAACCAGTATACTCCATCTGTTATATCATCTTGCATCTTTTTCCCCCATTGTTTGAATGAAAGTTCCCAGAACTTTCTCCCATAACCTGTAGAACCACGAAAGTTTACCTGTAACACAGCAAAACCCCTATTAGCTAAGAATTGAACTTCAGGATTAAACCCCCATCTATCCCGTGCCCAAGGTCCACCGTGAGGATTTACAACTACAGGTAAATTCTTTGGTTCAATACCTTTCGGTAAAGTCAAATATCCATGTATTGTAAGGCCATCTCTTGTAGTATATTGAATTGGTTTCATATCAGCAAGCTCTTCTTCATTTAACCATGGACTGATATCTGCCAGTTTAGTTACAACATCACTTTGTTTGTCATATAAGTAATAAGCACCTAATGATTTGTCGCTATAAGTACGAGCAATGAATTTAGTTTCTTCCCTGTCTGCATTAACAATGACAATTTCATATTTAGGTCCAATAAATGTTTCAAATTTCTTATAAATTTTTTCTGTTTCTTCATCAAGAAATTTTATTTGCCTTTTCCATGTTGTGTATGAAATTGATGTCAATACTTTGCGTTTTTCAGAATAATTTAAACCATCAACATCTACTTCAGGGTGTTCAAAGATCAATTCAAGTTCTTTATCATTTGCAATGTCATATTTAATTATTGCTGCTTTATCTCTACCAATATTAGAAATTGCATAAACGTTTTTGTTATCAAATGTGAAAAATAATGGGGAAAGGGTCTCTTTAAAAGATGTTGTTTTTATCACCTTAAAAGGATCACTTTCATTTTCACGATAAAGCAAACTGGTATTTACTCCATCAGTAGCAACAGCAACCCTTAGTTTTCCGTTATGGTCTGTTTGCCATTCAGTAATATTTCCAGGATTTTCTGCCACCATTACCATTTCTCCGGTATTTACATTTATCCGGTACACATCAAAGACAGTTGGGTTTCTTTTGTTCAATGCGATTAGCATTTCATTATCATTGTCTTTTAGGTCATCAATTATTTGTGTTACTACTTTTTCATAAGGGGTCAAAACTTTAAAGTCTGAACCATCAATGTTCACAACGTAAAGTTTGTAATTTTCATCTCCCCCTATATCTTGTAAGTAACAAATTTTATTGTTTCCTTTCCAAAAATAGATAGTAATGTCACGTTCTTTTGCTTCTGTGATTCTTGTTTCAAGTCCTGTGGTGAGGTTTTTTACGAAAATATTCAATCGCCCATTGTAAGGTGAAAGAAATGAAATGTACTTTCCATCGGGGGAAAGCTGATAATTGGCTTTTTCAGGATTTCTAAAAAAGTCTCTTAAAGGAATTTGTTTTTGTGCAAATAGATTAATTGATAAAAAACCCATAAATAGAATTAAAAATAAAAATGTCTTTTTCATAATATTTTATTTTTTAAATTAATAAAAAACACAGAAAAATTACTCTATAGAGAAAACATTTTTCTTAATTAGTTAAAAAACTTTCGCCCCCTCTTTTTGTCGTGTTAATTTATTAATAAGAACAATAATTTCTTTTAAAATTATACGTTCACAAAACTTGTTTGTTTCAAAAATAATGAAACATTATATTTTTAACTTAAATTGTTATTTAGAAATTCAGCAACTCTATCAATTCCCAGTCTTTCTTGTTTCATTGAGTCTCTGTAACGAACGGTAACAGTATTATTTTGTAGTGTTTCTGAATCAATTGTAAAACAGAAAGGCGTTCCACATTCATCTTGTCTTCTGTAACGTCTTCCTATAGCCCCTGAGTCGTCATAAAAAATTTTGAATTTTTTTCTAAGATCGTTAGTTAACTTTTGTGCTATCTCAGGCATTCCATCGCGATTTACAAGAGGAAATATCCCCGCCTTAATAGGTGCTAATTTTGGATGCAAATGTAGAATTGTTCTAAGTTCAGGTTTTAACTCGTTGTTAATATCAGAAGATACTAATTCTTCATCGTAAGCATTAATAAGAAATGCAAAAAAGCTTCGCGATGCTCCTGCTGATGTTTCTATAACATAAGGAATAAATCTTTCTTTGGTATTGATATCAAAATATTCCATTTTTTTCCCAGAAAATTGAGAATGTCTACTTAAATCATAATCAGTTCGATTATGAATTCCCTCAATTTCTCCCCAACCAAAAGGAAATTCGAATTCAATATCAACAGCTTCTTTTGCGTAATGAGCAAGTTTGTCATGCTTTTTAATGTTTAATTTTGTTGACTGTATACCGAGTGAGATAAACCAGTTAATCCTCTCTTGTAACCAGTAATCGAACCATTTTTTATCTTCTGAAGGATGAATAAAAAACTGCATTTCCATTTGTTCAAATTCCCTTGTTCTAAACAAAAAATTCTTTGTGTTAATTTCATTCCGAAATGCTTTGCCTATCTGTGCTATACCGAAAGGCAATTTTTGTCTGGATGAATCTTTTACATTAAGGAAATTTACATAAATACCTTGTGCGGTTTCTGGTCTCAAATATACAATAGAATTTGAATCTTCAACAGCTCCAATAAAAGTTTTAAACATAAGATTAAAGTTTCGTGCCTCCGTGAACTTTCCTTCTTCTTTGCATTTTATAGCTTTTCTACCTTTGTATGCTTTATTTCCACATTCCATTTCCTCAAGAGAATCAGCTCTAAAACGAGCTTTACATTCTTTGCAGTCAACCATTGGATCAGTAAAATTCTCAACATGTCCAGATGCTTCCCATACACGCGGGTGCATAAGTATAGATGCATCAATCCCTTCAATATTTTCTCTAAATGTCATTTCCTGCCACCAATTAGCTTTGATATTATTTAGTAATTCTACCCCCAGCGGACCGTAATCATAGCATCCATTTAAACCACCATATATTTCTGAGGATTGGAAAACAAATCCACGTCTTTTTGCAAGTGATACAATTTTTTCAGTAATGTCTGCTTTTTTCACAATTCAGTTAGATTTAATTAACACATAAAATACAAAACATTAATTCAAATTTTAATGCCATTGTAAAGTTATTCAATAATAACAAGCTTTTGTGGATAAATTAAATCAATGTAAAACCTTAAATCTTATTTTTCATAGCTCTTTCAAATAAAACAACATTAAGGATGCAAAAGAGAAACCCATAAAAAACATCTTCAATAGGAATTGTGTAAATTTTGATATTTAAATTATAGAGAGAATTGTATGAAACAACAGTCTTATCAAGTCCACCTGTAAGAATACCGTTTACTATAAAAAAGGGAAAAAGGATTATTATGTATGAAACATAAAATTGTAAAAGATGTTTCCATCTTACATAAGATAATATAATCAAAATAAATCCTGTTAAACCAAAAGTTATAGAAGTGTAAATTTTGTCTAAGTAATAAATACTTACTGTTAGTAATAAAAAAGAGAAAAGTAAAGTAATAAAATAAACACTTTTTTTAGCAGTGAATATTATGAATTGTTTTAAACTATAATATGTAAAAACGCATGCATAAGGTATAAAGATGAAAAATAAAATTTCTTCAACAGGTAAACCCATAATTCTAAAACCTATTGTATACTCATCTGAAAATGACCAAACACCTAATTTAGTAAAGATAACATCCCAAATTACGAAACCTATTGCAACAATAAATATTCCTGTGAAAACATCTTTCCAATATTGAATTAATTTATATCTTGGTAAAAAGGAAAGTACAAAGGTAATACCAAAACTGCACAGTTCAACAATGAAATACAATAATCGGTCAAAATTCATTACCTTTGGTGGCTAAAGCTTCTCTAAAATATTTGGGGTGAACAAATAACATTCCAAAAGATTCTCCATTTTCTTTAGTTAAATGTTTATGGTGAATTTTGTGGGCTTTTCTAATTGCACGGAAGTACCAGTTATTGGTTTTTTTAAACCATGGAAATCTTTGGTGGATAAATGCTTCATGAATCAGAAAATAAGCTGCTCCATAAAGAGTTATTCCAATTGCAATATACAAACAAAATTTTAAATCTGGAATAAAGTATGAAAATAAAAATCCTGACATTGCCGGAATAGCAAAAATTAAGAAAAATAAATCATTTTTTTCGAAAAACCTCTTAAATTTGTCTTTTTGATGATGATCTCTGTGCCAGCTCCATAAAAATCCGTGCATTACATATTTATGAGCACCCCAAGCTACAAATTCCATTATTCCGAATGTAATAATGACAATAAATATATTACTTAACATACTAAAAATTTAATTAAATAATTTTTCAATTACTTTTTTTCTAAAATCAAATATAAAAAGTAGACGGTTTCTTATCAATGAAAAATGTACAATGTTTCCCAGCACCCCCAATGGTAATTCATATTTAACATCATCAATCACCCAAACACCATTAGATTCCTTTACGAATGTATGTAAGTGGTTCCATTCTTTAAAAGGTCCTGAAAGTTGATTATCAATAAAAAAATCATTTTCTTTAACATTACTTATTTCAGTGATCCATCTTGTAGAAAAATTACCTAAAGGTTTTACTGAGTATTCTATTAACATTCCTTTATATAACCTGTTTGTTTGAATAGGAGAAAGAATTTTAAAATTCATTTCAGGAGGTGTTATTAAAGCAAGATTATGTGGGTTGGAGAAGAATTCCCACACTCTGTTTAATGATGTTTTAACAAATTGTTCTCTATGTAATATGTGGTACTTCATATTTTTCTATAAATTCAATAAACTGGTTTATGGTGTATAAGACTTTAATTCTTTTATGAAAAAAATTAAATTTCTCTAAAAAAATTCTATTTCCGCCAATTATAACTTTTGTCTTTTTACATTCCTTTAAAATACTTCTTATATTAAGTTCAACTTCTTGAAATTTTGAGGTCAAGAAATATATTAATAATATAAAAGCTGCTTGCTTCTGTTTGCATACCTTAATAATGTTATCATAAGGTACTGTTTGTCCAAGGTAAATTACTGGGAATTTATTAAGTCTAAGTATATAATTACACAATAAAAGACTTAATTCATGATATTCATTAGGAGGTAAAGCCAATAAAAAAAGTGGATTTTTTGATATTGGCTGAGGTAACAAAGAAGTTGCTTCAATAATTTTGTTTCTTATAATATGTGTTGCAAAATGTTCATGGGCAGGGATTATTGTATTCTGTGTCCAGAGTAAGCCCAACTTATTAAGAAGGGGATAAATAATTTTTAAGATCGAAATTTTAAAACCGTATTTTTTAACAAGTTGGGAAAATATGTTGTTAAATTTAATAGCATCAAACTCTATAACACTCGAAATTAAATTATTTATATAACTCTCAAATTCAATTGAAATATTATTGTAAGAAGTAATCTCATTTATCTTTTCAGATAATTCAGAATGATTCATCTTTGCGACTTTCGAAATTTTAAACCCTTTGTTGACTAATGTAACTACAGCAAGAATTTTTTTTAGTTCTTCATCAGTATAATAACGAACATTTCCGGTACTTCTTTTACTTTTAAATATTCCATATCGGATCTCCCACATTCTAAGGGTGCTTGCTTTAATGCCTGTCAATTGTTCAAGTTGATTGAGTTTAAATCTGTCTAATGTCATTCTGAATATTGATTTGTTGGTAAAATTGATTCTGTATATTCTGTTGTTTAAACTTTCCTCCAAACGCTACCGTGACAGTCTCTGAAGATACATCCTTAATGCCCCTGAAAATAACGCAGAAATGCTTTGCTTTTATAAATACCATAATGTCGTCTGTCTGAAGAATTCTTGAAAGTTCTTCTTTAATGTTAATGGTTAGTCTTTCTTGAAGCTGAGGGCGTCGAGCAAAAAAGTCAACAATTCTATTTATTTTAGATAAACCTAATAACTTTTTGTTTGGGAAATATGCAATACTGGCAGTCCCAATAAACGGCAAAAAATGGTGTTCACACATTGACCTGACTTGGATATCTTTAATAACAACCATATCATGGTAGTTAAACTTATTATTGAATAATTTAAAAGTCGGTTTATTTTCTTTATTAAGGCCATAAAATATTTCATTAACATACATTTTTGCAACGCGTTTCGAAGTATCTTTTAAACTGTCATTGTTCAAATCAAGTCCAAGTATCTTCATAATTTCAGAAAAATGATGGCTTATACTTTCTATTTTTTCGTGCTTTTTGAGTTTATCGTTTTTCTCATTGAGATTAACTATTATGTTATGTAGCATAAAAGTTCCCTTTTATTTTGTTAAAATATTTGTTCATCATTATTAAAAACCACGGGGTGAATTCATAAGGTTTGTTTTTAATCCACTCAATAAGTGGTTTGTAAGAAATCCATTTGTAATTGTTTACTTCATCTTTATTAATAAGAGGATCTTGTGAACTGTAACCATAGAAAACTTCATCGTACTCATATTCAATTAAGTTATTATTTACATTTACTTTATAGATAAATGAAAATGCCTTAAATAATTCTGTAACTTTAATACCCATTTCCTCAAATAAGCATCTTTTTGCAGCATTTATTGATTTTTCCAAAGGTTTTGGATGTGTGCAGCTGGTATTGCTCCAAAGTAATGAAGAATGGTACTTTACAATCGCTCTTTGCTGAATCAATAATTCATTTTTGTCATTAAAAATAAAAACTGATACTGCTCGATGTAATAATCCTAATTTATGAGCTTCTAATTTATCAGCCTCTCCTAAAACTTGGTTTCTGCTATTAACGAGGATTACTTTAGAATTATTCATATGCCTCTTTGCTGTGAGTTCGTAAAATATCCTTTTGTTCCTTAGATACGTTTTCATCTTCTAATAAAAACTTATATATCTTTTTCTCTAAACTCTGCCAACGATTGCTACTTATTAAAAGAGTTACCATCTTATCGATATCTTCATCAATATGAGTTGACTTTCCTAAAAAGGATGGAATACTTGATTCAATACAATATCTAATATAACGAATTTCAATGTTGTTAATATCCTTCTTTACAGCATTGTTAATTTTTGGCATCCCTTCATCCAAATAGGAGAGCTTTTTAAATGGTGAAAATGTATGCTTTGCCATAATACAAATAGAAGCCCCCTTATATGCCAAAGCAATTGGAGATAATTTACTGTCGTTAATTGTTTGTAGCTCGTTATAGAACTGTTCTGCAACTGATGAATTATCTACCGAGTTTTGAAACCACAATCTTAACTTAGTTAAGTCAGGTTCCCCACTAAAAGTTAAGGTTAAGAAAAATAACGTAATGGCTGAAATGAGTTTCATTTTATAATATTTAGTTTATGTTTTATAATAGTTTTTAATAAAATAAAAAACTTAACAAAATTTGATATTCTTGAACGTCTATGTAGTAGTTCATCAAAATCCATTTCTTTAATTTTTTTAAGAAGTTGTTTATAATATGTGAATGCTACTAATACTCCTAATTTTGCTGAATTAGGTAAAAGTTTTATACCCTCATAAGCAAATTTAAAGTCATTATCTATTTCACTTTCTATCTGCTTTTTTAATTTACTATTCAAGTTCTCAAAATTTAAATCTGGGAAATATACACGACCGAGATTTTTATAATCGTGATTAATGTCTCTAAGAAAGTTTACTTTCTGAAAGGCAGCACCTAAGGTTATTGCATATGGCTTTAATTTTTCATACCGCTGTAAATCACCGTTTACAAATACTTTTAAGCACATTAATCCTACAACTTCTGCGGAACCATTTACATAATTCTTAAACTCTTCATAATTATACATACGTTTTGTTAAGTCCATTTCCATACTATTGAAAAATGTTCTAATAAGTTCTAAATCAATATCATATTTCTTTACAACGGCTTGAAAACTATTAAGGACAGGGTTTGTGCTAATTCCTTCATTGATTGCATCGAATGTTTGTTTTCTGAACTCTTGTAATAGTTTTTCTTTGTTATAACCATTGAATGAATCTACAATTTCATCTGCAACTCGAACAAAACCATAGATTGAGAAAATTGATTCTCTTATGGATTTATGTAGTAAACGAACACCAATTGAAAAAGAAGTGCTATAAGAATTTGTAATTAGTTTACTTATTTCGACAGAAGTTTTATTGAATAAATCTATCATAGTATTTACTTTTGTTTATTTTTAATATATTTAGCTACAATTTCCCCACTTATCAGGGCTGGTGGTACACCCGGTCCAGGTACAGTCATTTGTCCTGTGTAGAATAAGTTTTTTATTTTCTTATTTATAATTTTAGGTTTGAAAACAGCAGTTTGGAAAAGTGTGTTTGCAAGACCGTAAGCATTTCCTTGAAATGCGTTATAATCCGACTTAAAATCTGAGATACCATAATCACGTCTAAAAATGATATGTTTTTTAATATTTTGGCCGGTGACATTTTCAAGACGGTTAATTACTTCATTAAAGTATTTTTCCCTTATTTCTAAGGTATCATTTAACCCTGATGCGACAGGAATTAAAACAAACACATTCTCACATCCTAAGGGGGCTGTATTTGGATCAGTTTTAGAAGTTACAGATAAATATAACAAAGGTTCTGAAGGGAATCTTGGTGTTAGGTAAATTTCATTTGCATGTTTATCAAAAGGTCTGTCAAAAAATAATGTATGATGAAGTAATCTATTTAACTTTATATTAAATCCAAGATAATATATCAGTGCAGATGGAGCTAAAATTCGTTTATGCCAGTAAGCATTGCTATAATTTTGGTATTCGATTGGTAATTTTTTTTCAATATGTTGATAATCTGCAGCACTAATAACAATGTTAGTTTCAATTTGACCGTTATTTGTAGATAACGATACTATTCTATTTTCATTAATAGTAAAATTAGTAACTTCGGTATTGAAGTAAAACTTTATCCCCAAAGAACGAGCAAGTTCGTAAATTTTTTGAACAATTGTATACATCCCTCCTTCTGGATACCAAGTCCCTAACTTAATGTCTGCATAATTAAGGAGACTATATAGCGCAGGTGTTTTTTTGGGGATAGAACCTAAAAACATAGCTGGAAATTCCAGCATTTGAACTATATAAGGATTTGTAAAATGTTTTTTAATATGTGATGAGATACTGCTTATCATTCCAAGTCTAAATAATGCGAACAGAAGTCTTTTATCAAAGTACTCTCTTATTGACAGAGAAGGAAAATATACCATATCTTTCATAGCAGTTGTGTACTTGTATTCTGCCTCTTTTAAAAAACTATCCAATTTAACTGCACTCCCTGGTTCTATTTTTTCAAAAGTATCCTTCAAAGATTCATAATTCGCACTGACATCAGTATATTTTTCAGAAGCCCAATAAATTCTGTATGAAGGATCTAAGCGTGTTAAACTATAGAGATTAGAAACTGATTTTCCAAACTGATTAAAAAATCTTTCAAATACATCATTCATCCAATACCAACTTGGACCCATATCAAAAGTAAAACCATTTGATAAAAAATTTCGAGCTCTTCCTCCTGGCTTTGAATTTTTTTCTACAATTGCAACATCATATCCTTCCTTTGCAAGAAAGCAAGCTGCTGATAAACCTGCAAAACCACTCCCAATTACTACAACATTATTTTTACTGTACATTATTACGTATAATTTTGTTAAACATTTGCACTTAAAAAGTTAAACAAAATAGTTTTAGATAAAGTTTCATAAATTTATTTAAAATAAAATTTTTTTAAGTTAAGGTGTGATATAAAAATTTTTGTTTATTCTATACCAAATGAAATCTGAAGTACGTCTTTCAAACCTGTTTCAAAAGGCCTGGGATTGAAGTGGGGCATTATAGATTTTAAATAACTAATATCAGTTCTCTTTTCATACATTCCGTCAGGTTTAGTTGTATCCCATTCAATATTACCATTATATCCAATGATGCGAGCAGCGATGTCAACATATTCTTTGATTGAATAATCAAAACCTGTACCTATATTTACTATTTTAGTGTTATTATAATTATTCATCAAATAGATTAAAGCGTCTGCACAATCGTCAACGTAAAGTGCTTCTCTACGTGGTTTACCTGTTCCCCAAAAAACAGGAGGATTACCTGTTTCTTTTGCTTTGAGTAATTTTATAATTAAAGCAGGGATAAAATGGCTATTTTCGAGGTCATAATTATCATTTGGTCCATACATATTGGTAGGCATAGCACAAATTGCATTAATGCTATATTGTTTATTATACAATTCACATGCAAGTATTCCTAATATTTTAGCAATAGCATAACCTTTATTTGTTTCTTCCAGTGGTCCCATCAAAAAACGATCTTCATTTATTGGTTGTGGGTTTTCTTTTGGATATATACATGTTGAACCAGTATACAGAAGTTTTGTATCTGGAGAAAAATTTTTAAGAGATTCAATAACATTCAATATCATCATTGCATTTTGATACAAGAAATCAGCTTGTCTTGTATTATTTGCGAGTATGCCTCCTACAAGCCCAGCAACCATAAAAGCATATTGGGGTTTATTATTTTTAAAGAAGTCTTCAACTAAAGATTTGTTTAATAAATTTATACCAATTTTACGAGAAACTTCAAGAATATTTGTATAACCCAAAGCTTTTAAACGTCTAACAATAGAACTTCCTAACATTCCTGTACTTCCAAAAACAGCGATTTTATCTTCGGTTTTCATTTTTATTTACTAATTATTAAAATTTTTTGTTCTGTCATTTCATTAATGGCATATTTTATTCCTTCTTTGCCATATCCAGACAATTTGGTCCCTCCGTATGGCATTGAATCCATTCTATATGTGGGTACATCATTAATAACTACACCTCCAACTTCAAGTTTGTCAAATGCGTAAAAAACTTTGTTTAAATTGTTTGTAAAAATTCCTGTCTGTAGTCCAAAATCAGAATTATTAACAAAAGAAATTGCTTCTTTAAATTCTTTAAACTGTTGTAGGACTATCAATGGAGCAAATACTTCTTTTGAGCAAACATTACATGATTGAGGAACATTAGCTAAAATTGTAGGTTCTAAAAGGGCATAGTTTCTATTTCCTCCGGTTATTAATATTCCTCCAACCTTAAGTGCTTCTTCAATCCATCTTTCTACCCTAACAGCTTCTTCTTCTGTAATCATAGGTCCTACTATGGTTTCTTCTTCAAATGGGTCGCCATATTTTACTGTTTTTGTCTTTGCAACTATTTGCGCAACAAATTTATCCCAGATTGCTGAATGCACAAAAACTCTCTGGACAGAAATACAACTCTGTCCAGCATTTGAAAACCCACCTACAACAATTTTTGGAATTGCAATATCTAAATCTGCATCTTCATCAACAATAACTCCAGCATTACCTCCAAGTTCCAAAGCTACTCGTTGTGTATTAAGATTACGTTTTATATGCCATCCAACTATTGGACTACCTGTAAAACTGACCATTTTAACTCTATTATCAGCAACAAACTTCTCAATTTCAGATCCACTGGCTGTTACAACATTAATAGGACAAAAATCTAAACCAATTTTGTTACATACCTCTTTAATTATTTCAGCAATAGCTAAACCACATCCAAGAGAATATGAAGAAGGCTTTAAAAGTACAACATTACCTGAAGCAAGCGCAGGAGAAATCTTATGAGCAACAAGATTTATTGGAAAATTCCAGGGTGTAATAGCTAAAATTAGTCCTATAGGATATTTTTTTATAATTCCAAATTTTCCTTCTGAACCCGGAAGCTGGTCAAGTTGAATAACTTCTCCATTTATTCGTCGAGCTTCTTCAGCCCCAGTTTGAAATGTAAAGATTGCACGTTCAATTTCTACTCGGGATAAAGTTATTGGTTTTCCAGTTTCCTCAGTTATTAATTTTGCAAGAAATTCTTTTTTTAAAGCTAGTGTTTCGGAAATTCTGGACAGTAAAATAGATTTTTTATAAGATGGAATAGATGCATAATTTTCTGATATTGAAGTAAGGTAATTTAAAGCCTTGTTTATATCATCATCAGAACTTATATACACTTTACTTGAAATCTGTTGAGAATAAGGATTTCTTATTTCTTTAACTTTATCAGAGTTCTGAAAATTGTTACCTATCAGGAATCTTTTTGCTTCCATTTCGTATGAAAATTATTTACATAAATGTACTAAATAATTCATTTAGTTTTGAGGAATTAATAACGTTACATTGAATTAAAATTTTAGTAAATTTGTTATTTTAAATATGGTGCAATCTCTATATACCTTACTATATAAAATTATAGATTATGCAGGAATGTTTCCTCCTGCAAATTTAGAGCTTGAAGAAGCTTTCCAAAATTTTAAAAATTATGCTATTGGAGAGCATTCTTTCTTACTTAATAGATTTATTATTCCAGTTCGGCAATTAAATAATTTTGCTGTACTTAATCAGCGTAATGAACTTCAAAACATATCACTTTCTTATTTATTAACTAAGAATGATAATAAGCGAGAATTTTTTGTAACCCTAAAAGATGAGCTGAAATTACTACAAAACTTTGAAAAATTATTTCCTTCTTTTTCTGAAACCACATCTTATATTGAACTTTGCTGTCCTCAAGAAGTTGTGGTTGAAAATAAGCAATCTTTAAGGGACTTTGTTAAAGAAACTATTTCTGCTATTGCAAATACTCGAAATACAGAATACCTTGTCTTTTATGAGTTCCCAATTGTTAAATTTGATGAAACGTTATTTAAATACTTTGTTGAATATATTGCTAACGAAAATTTAAATGGATACCCAGCTCAATTTAAATTAAGAGCAGGGGGTACAGATAAACAAGATTTTCCTTCATCTGAAACAATCGCAAAAATACTTACAACTTTAAAAGAGTTTAATGTGGGTTTTAAAGCAACTGCTGGATTACATCATCCGTTTAAATACTTTGATGATGGATTAAAAACTAAAGTACATGGTTTTTTGAATTTGTTTTGTGCGGCTGCATTAACTTATGTTTATAATTTTAATTTTAAGACCTTATTTATCATACTTGAAGAAGCAAGCAAAGAAGACTTTATTTTTTCTGAAAATTACTTTACCTACAAAGAGTGGAGGGTTGATTCTGAACTAATTAAAAAATCTCGAGAAGAATTTGCTTTTTCATATGGCAGTTGCAGTTTTACTGAACCAGTAGATGATTTAAAGAAACTTAAATTTTTATAAAAATGAAATCATTTCTTGAAATAAATCCCAAATCTGATTTTCCCATTGAAAATATACCTTTTGGTGTTTACAAAAATACTGATGATAATATCGGTCATATATGCACTGCAATAGGAGATTATATTGTCGATCTAAAGATTCTTGAAGAACTTGGTTTTTTTTCTGATCTTGGAGTTGAAAAAGTTTTTGATGAAGAATATTTGAATAAATTTATGGCTAAAGGTAGAAAAATTTGGCAGCTTTATCGTCACCGTATTCAGGAACTTCTTGGATTAGGAAATAGAAGTTTAAGTTTAAATAAAGATCTTTTAAAAAATGTATTAATTCCCCAAACAAATGTTCAGATGTGTATGCCTGTACTTATTGGAGATTATACTGATTTTTATTCATCATACGAACATGCGTCTAATGTAGGTTCGATGTTCCGTAGTAAAGAAAATCCCTTAATGCCAAACTGGTTATATTTACCTGTTGCTTATCATGGTAGAGCAAGTTCTATAGTTATTAGTGGAACAAGTATTAGGCGTCCGAAAGGACAAATATTAATGGAACCATCATCAAATCCGATTTTCTCTTCTACCAGAAAACTTGATTTTGAACTTGAGATGGGATTTTTTATTGGTTCTGGAAACACATTAGGAGAACCTATCAGTATTGATCAAGCAAAGGAACATATTTTTGGTATGGTTCTTGTTAATGATTGGAGTGCTCGTGATATACAGAAATGGGAATATGTTCCACTGGGTCCTTTTCTGGCTAAGAATTTTGCAACTTCTATTTCCCCTTGGGTTATTACTATGGATGCATTGGAACCCTTTCGTGTACCACAACCGAAGCCAATAATTCCTGTGTTTGATTATCTTAAGACTGAAGAAGCAGCTGCTTTTGATATAAAACTTGAAGTAAGTATATTAACTCCAAGATTAAATGAACCATATATACTTAGCCGATCAAATTTTAAATATTTATACTGGAATATCTATCAACAAGTTGCTCACCATACAATAAATGGTTGTAATCTAAGAACGGGTGACCTTTTGGCATCTGGTACAATCAGTGGAAAAGAAAAAAGTTCTTTTGGTTCTTTACTTGAAATAACATGGAATGGCGAAGAGCCAATAACTCTCCCTTCCGGAGAAAATCGAGTTTTCCTTGAAGATGGTGATGAAATAATTATGAAGGCATATTGTGAAGGCGAAAATTATAGAATAGGTTTTGGAGAAGTTCGTGGAAAAATTGTAAATAACTAATTCCCCATCTAACCTTTCAACCAAATTTGATTTTGTATATTCCCCATTGGCTTGAAAAGAAAAAAGAAGGATAGTATATTTAAAATATGGTGACATTTTTTATTATAATATTAATATTAGTTTGTATTTTACTTATTGGAGTTGTATTATTACAATCATCTAAAGGTGGTGGACTGTCAGCAACATTTGGTGGTTCAAGTGTAACAAGTATGTTCGGAGCCAGAAGAACCTCAGATTTTCTGTCAAAATCTACAATTGTTTTAGCTGTTATTTTTTTACTGGGGTCTTTGCTACTTAATATACTTATTAGTAAAAGTTCTGATGTAACACGGAGCAGCATAATTCAAGAAAATAGTGGTAATCAACCTGTTCAGCAAAAGAATGTGCTTCCTAATCAAACAAAACAGCCACCAGTTGAAAATCAGAATAAACCTGATGATAATAATCAACCAGTAAATCCAGAAGGTAATAAATAATCTGAGATTCAATTTGCGACTCCCGATTTTGTTGCTAACTATATTTAAAAGCATCTTGTTTAAACGGGGTGCTTTTTTTATTGCAAGTTTAGTATTATTGCTTTCTAATTATTCATATTTGCAAACGAAAAATTCTTTTTCAAAAGAAAATTTGGCAATGTTTTTTAAGGATTCTGTTGTTTCAAAAGAAGATACAATTAACAGGAATTTTGTTATGAAAAAAAATCCCTGGAAAGCCGTTGGTTTAAGTGCAATTTTACCGGGATTGGGACAGTTTTACAATGAATCATATTGGAAACTTCCAATTATTGCTGTAGTTGGTGGATATTTTGGTTATGAAATTCTTTATAATAATTCACGTTTTCAGGATTACAAAACACTTTATGAAGATTCTCAGACACCATTAAATCCATCGGGGGATTTAAGGTATAAAAGTCTTAGAGAATATTATAGAGATCAACGTGACCAATTTATTCTTTATTATGGTATATTTTATATAATAACATTAGCTGACGCTTATGTTGATGCTCACCTTTATGATTTTACAGTTTCAGATAAGGTAAGATTTAAAATAACTTCATCAATAAATTCTATCAATTTGAAAATAAACTTTTAAATTATATGTGGGTATATATAGAAAAAATTTCAGAATTTGTTAGTCAAGAAGTAACAATAAAAGGTTGGCTTTATAATCTTAGGACATCCGGGAAATTAATGTTTCCAATTTTTAGAGATGGTACAGGTCTGCTTCAAGGAGTAGTTTCGAAAAAAGATGTAAGTGAAAAAGTCTGGAATGATTTTTCTAATCTTACTCAAGAATCATCTGTGATTGTGACAGGTATAGTTACCGAACATCCAAAACAAAAAGGTGTTTATGAACTTCAAGTTAAAGATCTTGAAATTGTATCTATTAGTGAACCTTATCCAATAACTCCAAAAGAACATGGGGTCGAATTTCTATCTGATAGAAGACATCTTTGGTTGAGATCACCCAGACAAGTTGCTATAATGCGCGTAAGAAATGAAATAATAATGGCTATTAGAGAATATATGTATAATAATAATTTTATTCTTTTTGATGCACCCATTTTTACCCCAAACGCATGTGAAGGTACTTCAACACTTTTTGCTACTGATTACTTTGATCTTGGAAAAGCATATCTCTCTCAATCGGGACAATTATATGCAGAAGCTGGTGCATTAGCTTTAGGAAAAGTTTATACTTTAGGTCCAACGTTCAGAGCTGAAAATTCTATGACCAGACGTCATATTACTGAATTTTGGATGATGGAACCAGAAATGGCATATTATGATCTTAATGATAATATGAACTTAATTGAGGACTTTCTTGAATATGTTGTTCAACGGGTAATAAGAAATAAAAAAAAGGAATTGGATACTTTGCAGAGAGATATTAGTAAACTTGAAAAGGTTAAAAAACCATTTCCACGTATCACTTATGATGAAGCAGTAGAGATTTTAAGGAAGAAAGATATTCCTTTAATTAAAAAAACCATTGAAGGAGAAGAACATATTAGACCATTCCCATGGGGTGAAGATTTTGGAGCTCCCCATGAAGAAGCAATTGTCGAAAATTATGATAGACCCGTTATGGTTCACCGCTGGCCTGCACAAGCAAAAGCTTTTTATATGAAAAGAGACCCTCAAAATCCGAATGTTGTTCTTGGTGTAGATGTACTTGCTCCTGAAGGATTTGGAGAAATTATTGGAGGATCTCAAAGAGAAGACAACCTTGATTTACTGATAGAAAGAATAAAAGAACACAAACTACCTCTTGAAGAATTTAACTGGTATCTTGATTTAAGAAGATATGGTAGTGTTCCACATTCTGGATTTGGGCTTGGAATAGAACGTATAGTTAGCTGGATATGTAATCTTGAACACATTCGCGAAGCAATACCTTTTGCAAGGAGACCAAATAGAATAAGGCCTTAAAGTTAATACTTGTTTTGTTTATATATAGACTGTGAATCATTTTAATGGGTGTGAGATTTTTAACTTATTTGTTTAGTTAAATATGTTATATTTATTAATAAATAAGTAGTTTTTGAAAACAACCTATCTTTTTGACGGTAATAATGTAATACACAAAATTACCTCTTTACGGAAGCAATTTCGTTTAAATCCTGATTTTGCTGCAAAAGCTCTTGTGGAGATATGCAGATCTAAATTGAACAAAAAAGTCAATATCTTACTTGTCATTGATGGTTATGGGAGCTCAAACACTAATTCTATTATTTTTTCAAAGGAGAAAACAGCTGATAAAATTATTTGTGAATATATTGAGTCTAATTATTTAAAAGAGCAAATTGTCGTTGTTTCTTCTGATATGGAGATTTTGTCTAAAGCCAAAAAATGTGGTTGTAAAATTATTTCTTCTGAAGAATTTTTAAAAGAGATTTCTAAAAAAAATGTGAAAAGTCAGGAAAAACCTGAAAGTATTACAGATAAAGAGTTTAAAGAATTTTTAGAGTATTTTAAACAATAATATGGAAAATCCATTTCAAAAGTCACAACAATTACTTGAGGAGTATATAAAGAATGAAAATCTTCGTAAACACTGTTACGCCGTTGAATCTTGTATGAAATATTATGCAATAAAACTCTCTCAAAATGTAGAACTGTGGGGAGCAGCCGGTCTATTACATGATCTTGATTGGGAAAAGTACCCCGAGACTCATCCTAATACTGCGGTTCCAATATTACAAGAAGCCGGTTTTAATGAAGAATTCATTAATATAATTTTGAGCCATGCATATCCTGAACGTACTAATATACCAAGAGATACTCTTATTAAAAAATATCTTTTTGCTTGTGATGAAATTACTGGGCTTGTGACAGCATATGCACTTATGAAACCTGATGGTATTAATGGTGTTGAAGCTAAGGGGGTTATTAAAAAAATGAAAGATAAAGCTTTTGCACGGAGTGTTAATAGAAATGATATAATAAAAGGTGCTGAGGAGATAGAAATAAGTTTAGATAGTCACATAACAAATGTAATTAATGCAATGAGAGAAGATAGAAGATTATTCTAATTTTTATCTTTTTTTGATATGAATATTATTGAAATAAAGAACTTAACTAAAATATATCCAGCAAAAACATTCTCAAAAGAAAAAATCATTGCTCTTAATGATATATCTTTTTCTGTAAAAAAAGGAGATATATTTGGTTTGCTTGGACCTAATGGTGCTGGGAAAACTACATTAATTAAAATTCTTCTAACAATCGTACATCCTTCTGCTGGTAATGTAAAAGTCTATGATTCTAATTTACAACACAGTGCTTATAAAAAAAATATTGGTTACTTACCGGAGAACCATCGCTTCCCGCCTTATATGACTGCTGAACAGGTGTTATTTTATCTCGGTAGTTTGAATGGTATCAAAAGAGAATTTTTAAGAAAAAAAATAGAAGAAGTATTAAATCTACTTGAGTTAATTGAGTGGCGAAAGACAAAAGTTAAAAAATTCTCAAAAGGTATGTTACAAAGGCTTGCATTAGCTCAGGCAGTTATTAATGATCCTGATTTACTTTTTCTCGATGAACCAACGGATGGAGTTGACCCTATTGGGAGAAAAAAAATTCGTGATTTTTTACTCAGTTTGCAACAACAAGGAAAAACAATCTTTTTAAATTCTCATTTTCTAAGTGAGGTAGAAATGATTTGTAATAGAGTTGCTATTCTAAATAAGGGGGTTTTGATTCGAGAGTCAACCATCGAAAATTTAACAACTTCAAACAATCTTACTGCATACGAAGTTAGAAATATGACGGAAAATGTTTTAAACGAACTACTAAATAAATATAATGTTACTATTAGTAATAAAGAACAATTTTTCTTAAATAGTACTGATCCTTTGAAGATTAACGAAGTAATTGATTTTCTTAGGAAAAGGCAAGTCGAAATAATATCAATTTCAAAATACAAAGATACTCTTGAAAATATGTTTATAAATCTAATTGATCAATCATAGCAATGTATTTTTTAAATCTTATAATTTTTACACTTCGAGAAACTCTTGCTAAGAAAGTTATTATTTCATTTTTCATTATTTCAACCATTATAATTATATCATACCTGTTTTTTATAAATATTGATTCTGTTGAAGGACTTATAACATTTTTGAAAGAATCGGATGTAGAACAGGCAAGAACTATGGTTTTAAATAGTATGATTTTTATGTTGGATGTATCGTATTTAATGATAATAACCCTATGTGTTATTGCTGTATCAACATTAATTCCTGATATGCTTAAATCAGGAAATATTGAGCTCTTACTTTCGAAGCCGATCTCTCGGGATACTTTAATTTTTTCTAAATTTGTAGCAGGGCTGGTTCTGGTGTTTATTAGCCTTTTATATTTACTTGGTGGTGTTTGGCTTATAGTGTCTTTGAAATCTGGCTATTGGCACATTCAATTTCTTTATTCAGTATTTTGGTTAACATATTCGTTTGCTGTAATTTATTCACTGGTTATTTTATTGGGTGTAATAACCAGGAATTCGGTTATTACAATAATTCTTACTATAGCGTATCTGTTTATTTTAGCACCAATTTTAGCAGCACGGGAAAAGCTAATTTTCAGTTTTGTTTCAGGCGATGTTGTTAAATTTATTTTTAATTTTCTGTATTATGTTTTACCCAAACCAGTTGATTTGCAATTGTTTACGCGAGAAATAGTATCAGTAAGTCCTGTAACTACTTTTCAACCAGTTATTACATCATTTGTTTTTATGATTGCTTCATTATCACTTTCAGTTTTAATTTTTAGAAAGAAAGATTTCTAAAAAATGAAAATTTTAAAGTACAAACTTATACTTTATATATTTTTACTTTTTAGTGTTATAATATTTTCATGTTCAAGAAAGTTAACACCTGAGCCATTACAAATATCTACGAAACAAACTTTTGCACTGCTCCAAGAAAATCCGCAGTTTATAATGTATATGAATTTTAAAAGTATGAGAGGTACCGAGTATTGGAGAGATTTTATTAATGATTCATTGCTAAAAGCCGAGAGTTCATTTGGAAGCCTTTTAAATACATTTTCAAATATTACACATACAACAATTTCAACAAATCTTGATGAACTATATTTTACTAATTCCTGGTATGAAGAAAACTCAATTGTCGTAAAAGGTGCGTTTGACAGAAAAACAATATATAATTATTTACAAACTGATACTTTGTTTGGAAAAATCACCAGAAATGATGGGATAGCTCTTTATACATACAAACCAACACAAATGTTTTTCTTTTTCAAAGATAATTTTACCTTGTGTGCCAGTTCTTCATTATCACAAATTGATAAAATGATAGCTGTAACAGATACTTCAAAAACTGGTTTACTACTCAATGATAAACTGATGAATTATATAAATCAAATTTTATATAAAGATCATTTTTGGCTAATAACAGCTGAAAAAACTTTTATAAGAGCAATTTTTCTTAATTTTGTAGAATCAAATAAAACACCCTCTGGTCGTGATTCAGTAGCTTTACTTGATTCAGCAATAATTAAAAATAAATCAAAACTTGATTCTCTTAATCAACTTGAAAGTGTTGCTATTAACAAATTGCATCAAAAAGTTACCTATGTGTCATTTTCTGGAAAGATGAAAAATGACCTACGTATAGTAATTCAATTTGGCTGTAATAATGAAGATGATGTTGACTATGTTTATAAATTCTTTTCTGGGGTAATTTCTGCTATTAAAATAGGGTCATCATTCAGTAATAACGAAAAGAATCAAGAACTTTTAAAAATATTAGAACAATTAGATTTACAGTTTCAAGGAGCAACAGTATATATTCGGCTTAATGTAACAAAAGATAATATTAATCAAATAAGGAAATTTAAGCCATTAACTCCTATAAACTAATTTCCCCCCTAATAAATTTTTCTACTAACTTTACCTCTTCAGCACTTCCTATAAATAGTGGTGTCCTTTGATGAAGATCTTCTGGTTGAATCTCCAGAATCCTTCTTGAACCATCACTTGCCCTACCTCCGGCTTGCTCAATTATAAAAGCAAGAGGATTTGCCTCATACATCAAGCGTAATTTACCATTTTTGTTTTTACTATCTGCTGGATAAAGAAATACACCTCCATAAAGTAAATTTCTGTGAAAATCTGCAACCAGAGAACCAACATATCGGGATGAATATGGTCTGTTTGTTGTTTTATCTTCTTGTTTTATATAATTAATATAATCTTGTATAGATTTAGACCATTTAGAATAATTACCTTCATTTACAGAATAAGTTGTAGCTCTCTCTGGTATTCTCATATTTTCATAAGACAATAAAAATTCTCCTACAGAAGGATCAAGAGTAAACCCATGCACACCTTTTCCAGCTGTATATACCAAAATAGTACTCGAGCCATAAACACAATAACCAGCAGCGATTTGATTTAAACCACTTTGCAAACAATCCTCAAGTGTTGCTTGTCCAGATTTAGATTTTCTTTTGTATATAGAGAATATTGTACCTATTGAAATATTAGCGTCAATATTTGAGGAACCATCAAGTGGATCAAAGTGGACTATATATTTATTTAATACATCATGATGAAAGTATTTATCTTCCATTATTAAATAGCTATCTTCTTCCTCTGAACAGACAGCGCAAGCATGTCCACCTATTTGCATAGTATGAATCAAGATTTCATTTGCATATTGGTCAAGTTTTTTTACCTCTTCACCCTGAATATTTTTTTCCCCCGTTAAGCCAAGTATGTCAATTAGTCCAGCTCTATTTACTTCAAGTGATACAACCTTACAAGCAAGGGCTATGTCATAAAGTAAGTCGGACAATTGTCCTGTAGCTTCAGGAATTTTTCTTTCTTCTTCAATAATGTGACGATAAAGTGTGGTGAATTTTTTAATCATATTTATTATCTGTTTGATTAAAAAAGAAACTCAATAACTTCATTTATTTTTTGAACACCAAATGGTTTAATATTATATTTCTTAAGGTTTAAATTTTTTAAATTATTCTTAGGAACAACAATAGTTTTGAATCCAAGCTTTGCTGCCTCATTAATTCTCTTTTCGATATTGTGGATTGTTCTAACTTCGCCGGCTAAGCCTACTTCTCCAATAACAACAGTTTGAGAGTCTATTGGTATATCACGAAATGAAGAGAATAAACTCATTGCTATAGCTAAATCAATTGCCGGTTCGTCAATCTTGATTCCTCCAGCGACATTTATGAAAATATCTTGCTTATTCAGAAAGAGTCCAGCACGTTTTTCAAGTACAGCAATAATTATATTTAACCTTTTGTAATCAAAACCTATAGCAGTTCTCTGAGGAACAGCATAATTAGATGATGAAACAAGAGCTTGAACTTCGATCAATACAGGTCTCGTACCTTCAATAGCAGAAGAAATAACACAACCAGAAGCTCCATAATTACGCTGTGAAAGAAAAACTTCACTGGGATTAGGTACTTCCCTTAATCCATTTTCTGTCATCTCAAAAATTCCAATTTCATTTGTTGAACCAAATCGATTTTTTATACTCCTTAAAATTCTATAGTAATGAGTCCTTTCTCCTTCAAATTGTAAAACAACATCAACCATATGTTCAATGATTTTTGGTCCAGCAAGGCTACCATCTTTAGTTATATGTCCAACAAGAAACATTGAAATGTTTTGAGACTTTGCTATTTTTGTTAAAAGTGAAGTTGATTCCCTTAATTGAGTAACAGTGCCTGGTGAGCTTTCAAGTTCAGGTCTGTATACAGTTTGTATTGAATCAATAACAACTATTTCAGGTGAGTATTGTTCAATCAGAACAGATACAATTTCTAAGTCGGTTTCTGAAACAATGTAAAAGTTCTCTGGGATAACATTAATTCGTTCAGCTCGTAATCTAATTTGAGTAGCTGATTCTTCACCACTTACATATAAAATCTTTTTATCCTTAAGTTTATTAGCTATTTGTAACATTAATGTAGATTTACCAATTCCCGGATCACCCCCTATTAACAAAACTGAACCAGAAACAATTCCTCCACCTAAAACTCTGTCAAGTTCTTCAATTCCTGTCTTAATTCTTGTCTCGGCTTGATTAGCAACTTCATGGAGTAATCTGATGTTTGCAGATTGTGACTTTTTAAAAGCATTTTGAGTATTTTTCTTTTTAGAAACTTCAATTAGTTCTTCAACAAAACTATTCCAGCTAAAACATTCAGGACATTTTCCAAGCCATTTAGGACTTGTATAGCCACAATTCTGACACACAAATTTTGATTTTGTAGTTGATTTCATATACTACAAGAAAATAAAATAATTTTCGCCAAATAAAAAGTATTTTTATTCGTTACATTTTGAAGTCAAAAAGGTGGAATTAGTTTTATATATGAACTTATAATTCTATAAATTATTTTTAAAATATGACTCAGATTACTAAAAATCCTGAAGTAGCAGCTGAGGAAATACTTAAAGGTAATGTTGTTGCAATTCCTACAGAGACTGTATATGGTCTGGGTGCTAATGCTTTAAATTCTGAAGCTGTTTTAAAAATTTATGAAATTAAAGAAAGACCTTTTTTTAATCCTCTCATACTTCACATTGAGAACATAGAAAAAATAAAAAATTATGCGAGAAATATTTCAAAAGATCTTTTGAAACTTGCTGAAAAATTTTCGCCAGGACCAATTACTTTTGTTGTCAGTAAAAAATCTATAATTCCTGATATTGTAACAGGGGGGCTTTCTACAGTTGCAATTAGAATACCATCTCATAAAATGATGCAAAAGGTATTAGAACTTACTGGTGTGCCTATTGCTGCTCCGTCTGCTAATATTTTTGGTAGGACTTCTCCTACAACAGCTAAGGAAGTTTTAGAAGAACTAAAAGGAAAAATTTCTTATGTCCTTGATGGGGGTAAATGTTCAGTGGGAATAGAATCTACTATTGTTGGATTTTTTAATAATAAAGTTAAAATTTTGAGACCAGGATATATAACTCGCAAACAAATTGAAAATGTTTTGAAAAAAAATGTTGAATTAGTTTCCATACATCAAGATAAGATACTTTCACCCGGACAACTAAAAAGCCACTATGCTCCAAATACAAAATTGTACTTGTGTGAGGATATTAACCTTTTTAGAAATAAAAAGGATATCGGAATTCTGGATTTTAGTAAATTTGATTCATTAAAACAAATTGCTTTGAACTTATTTTCTGCTATAAGAAAGTTAGATAAGAAAGGATATAAATTTATTGTTGCAGAACTTGTTCAAAACAGAGGGCTTGGAGAAGCGATTAATGATCGTTTGCTTAGGGCATCATCAGGCTTTGTTGAAATTAGAAAAGGGGGGTTTAGGTTTTTTGAGAAGTGAAATTCTTTTTTATATTTCCCAATATAACTACTAAACCCTTGATTTTTTTCAATGATATATTAAAATGTATGTAATTAAACAATATATGAAAGCTATATTTTTTACAATAAGTTTATTTTTATGTTATGCTAATTTATCTTTAAGTCAGGGAGGAAAACAAATCATTTTTCTCTTTGATAATTCAGGTAGTATGTCTGGTTATTACAGAGAGCAAAGTAGTTCGTTTTTAACTTTTGCAAGTTCCCTAATTAAAAATTCTGTTAATAGTAATGATGATATTTCGATAATGCTGTTTTCTAAAACTGAACTTAAACGCGGTATTAAGTCTCCTGCTCTTATTTTTAGTGGTAAAGGTAGTAACTTAATTCTTGATGTATTATCAAAGCAGTTTCAGCTTGCAAAAGGTATTGATGGATTATTTGGTAATACAGATTTAATTGAAGCTCTTGATAGTGCACAAAAAAGATTTGGAAATAAACAAGGTATTATTTGGATGTTAACTGATAATATTAACGATGTCAGCGGAACTGGTGATTCATCTTATTATAATACATTATTGTTTTATAACAGGCTTAAAAATGACACTAATTTTCGTAAGATTCTTATGTTTCCTATCCCTGAAAAAGTATCGGAAGGTAGTTATAACTCCTATGGGTATGTAGTTTATGGAATGGTTTATAGCGAAAAACCCTTATCACAAATAGAGCTTGAAAATTTTCATTTTTATCTGACAAATATTGGCATAAAGACCAAACCAATTACATTAAAACCATTAGATATTGCAAGCTTTGTAATTAAACCGCGCCAAATTCCAAAACAAATAATTCCTCATAAATTGTATTTTGATGGTAGAGCTATTAAAGGGATAGACTTTGAAGAAGGAGAGGTGATTAAGGAACACTTTGAAGATCTTATACTAAAATCAAATTTATTTCCCTATTATCTAAAAAAAGCAAATCTAAAAATTAGAGTTGAAAATTTTGCTTCTTCTGATTATTCCATTATTAATTCTAAAACTCAAATTATTTTCCCGACTTCTGTGACAATGATCAAGCCTGAAGGAGAAGTTGCTGGTGTCTCTATGATATTTAATATGCCAGAAATTAAGCCAAAGTTTTCACTTAATACTATCCTAAGTGATTATTTTACAGTAAGTGGAAATTTGGTAATTGAGTTAACTGATGCTGAAATAGTACTTGATGAGGCGTATATTAATAATTTAACCCAACTTTTTGCATTAAAATCAGTACCTGAAATATTTTATCCTCGTCTAAAAGATAACAAAATAATAAGTGTTATACCATTTGAAATTCAAATTAAATATGGGATATGGAGGATAATTTTATTAATTTCTATTTTATTAATATTGCTTATTGCTTTGATTCTTGTAACATATATGGTCTTTCGAATGCGCAAGTTTACAGTATTAATAAATAATAATGAAGAAACAATATACCTAAGAGTTTTGAGCTCATACCCAATATTTGGAGAAAATGTTGGTTTGCTTGCTCGACTTAAGAAATCCTTATTTAACAAAATTTATTTAGTTCATTCAGCTAATACTTCTACACCCTATAGAAAAATATTACTTCGTGCAGGTATTCCTGATATAATTGAATATGATGATCATAATCAAACAAAAAGGGTTTCTATTGAACTTAAAAAAGAAAAAGAAAATGGTTCTACCTCAGAATCATCACCAAACCCTGAGTTTTATTAAATTTGAGTAATGTCAGTGCTTAGATACAGTAAATTTAATATTTACCTTTTTTCATTATTTATCTTAATCTTTATAAGCTGTTCTCTAACTAATATTTCTCTTGCTCAGGTTGATATAAATACAAAATCACAAATCTTCGAGCTTACCTTTAAAGATACAGTATTAAATACAGGTGATAGATTTCTGATTCAAAATTCAGATACATTAGAAATTGACAACTTTAAATTAAAACGTTTTGATGATTATACAATAGATTACAAAAGAGGAATAATAAGGTTTTCTGTAAATTTATTTTCAAATTACCAACTTGATACAAATCGTATTTATAAGTTAAAGGTTAAATATGATCTTTTCCCGTTTCTTTTAAAAGAAGAATATACCTTATATGATATAGTGCTTGAAAAAGATACCTTAACTGGTGATACACTTCAATATGCTGTCGAAAAAGGAAATGTATTTGAAAATTTATTTGAAACGAGTGAACTTGAAAAATCGGGAAGTATTTTTAGAGGTTTTACTGTGGGAACAAATAGAGATCTAACTTTGAATTCGGGATTCAGGTTACAGATGAATGGGAAATTATCCAGGGATATTGAGATAACCGCTGCATTAACTGATGAAAACACTTCTATTCAACCAGAAGGTAATACATTAAAGTTGCAGGAACTTGATAAAGTCTATATTGAACTAAAAAGCAAAAATATTACAGCAACAATAGGAGATATTGACATAAATTTTCATAAGTCTGAGTTTTTTAATTTAAGCAGAAAAATTCAAGGAGCAAAAGGATTTGGTGACTTTAATTTTGGGAATTTTCTTTTAACTGGAGCCGTTTCAAGAGGTAAATTTAATACAAATTCTTTTAATGGAATTGATGGTGTACAGGGACCTTACAGGCTTTCAGGAGCTAACAATGAAATTAATATTTTAGTACTCTCGGGAACAGAAAAAGTTTATCTTGATGGTGTTCTTTTAACCAGAGGAGAACAAGCAGATTACATCATAGACTATGGATTAGGCCAAATTACCTTTACAAATAATAGAATTATAACAAATGCTTCTCGTATTGTTGTTGATTTTGAATACACTGAACGAAGATACAGTCGAACTTTTGTTGCTTATAATAATAATTTTTCATTTATTAAAAATAAGTTTAATATTGGTCTTTCATATCTTAATGAAACAGATAATGAAAACAAAACTATTGATTTTGAACTATCTGATTCAGATAGGGTAATTTTACGAAATGCGGGAGATGATCCCAAACTTGCCTTTAAATCCGGTGTTACATTTGTCGGCAGAGATTCTGTAACCTTAAGAGGTATAGGTGCCTATGTGAAAATAGATACTATAATTAATGGTCAAAATTTTTCGTATTATAGATTTGCACCAGGGGATTCAAATGCTGTTTATAACGTAAATTTCTCCTATGTAGGTCAGGGAAAAGGGGACTACAATAGTATTAGTTCTTATCAATACAAATTTGTTGGTATAAATCAGGGAAGCTATGCACCTGTTGTTTTTCTACCTGTTCCAACTGGGTTTCAATTAATAGGTACTACTTTAAATTTATCTTTGTTCAAAAATGATGCTTTGAAATTTTCTTTTGAAGGTGCATATTCATATTTGAATAGAAATAAATTTTCTGATAATGCAAAACTTGGCGGAATTGCTTTTACTGGAAACATAAGTCTTTTGCAAAAAAAGTTTAATATTTTTGGTGTGCAAATTGAGGAATTTCAGATGAAATATAAAGAACGTTCCATTAATAAAAACTTCAATCCTATTGATAGAATAAATGAAGTTGAATTCTACCGTAATTTTGATTTAGTAAATATAAATACATCAAATGAAAACTTTCGTGAGGGTTTAATTAGCCTTACACCCTCTAATAAATTCCAATTAATAGCAAATATAGGTAATCTTCAAAGAGAAGATTTATTTAATTCTACTCGTATTATAGGAGAGGTTAGAATTGGCAATTTTAGTGATTATGTTGATACTACAGATTTTCCTAAATTAAGGTATTCTATTGAAAAAGTATCGAGTGAAAATAAACAAGATAAAATTGATGGAAACTGGACTAAACATAATATTGAATTTAAATATAGAACTTTTTTAAAACAGAAAAAGGTGGATCAGCCAAACTTGGAAATTTCTTCCAGCATGAATTCTGAAAAAAAAGAGAATTTCTTGTATGTCAATAATGTTGATAGTTTGAGTTCTATAAGTTTTGGGTTTCTTGAAATTACCTCCAGAGTTGGACTTAATAATTTATCTAATTTTAATTTTTACTCTGAATTTAACTTTCGGAAAGATGATTCACCAGTTAATAATGAACTTTTAAATTTTTCTAAATTATTTATTCAAAGATATGGGTTTTCATATACAGGTAGTAACTGGTTTTATTCAAATGTAGATTTATCTATTCAAAACAGAAAATATACTGATGTTGCAAAAAGTTTAAACTATCAGGATAATAAGTCAGTACTTGTAAATTCAAGGTTTAGAATTGCACCCTTACGAGGTGCGGTCCAAACAGATTTACTCTATATGTTATCAAGTGAAAGAACTGCAAAGATTCAAAAGCTCTTTGTACTTGTACCAATTGGGCAGGGGAATTATATATATCTTGGAGATTTAAATAAAAATGGCATTCAAGATGAGAACGAATTTCAATTAGTTAACTATGATGGAAATTATATTAAATTAAATCTACCTACTGATGAATTTTTCCCTACAGTTGATTTAAAAACCTCAGCAAGTATTTTTCTAAAACCTTCAAGATATTTGTCCCTTTCTAATAATAATTTGTTATTTGTATTAATTAATAATATTTCTACTGAAACAATTTTACGTGTTGAAGAAAAAAGCAAGGATCCTACAACTGAAAATATTTACTTCTTAAGGTTTAATACTTTCCTAAATGATTCTAATACTCTTGTTGGTAACCAATGGATTCAACAAGATATTAATCTGTTTGAGAATAAGCCAGAATATTCGTTAAGATTTCGAATTATTCAGCAACGAGGTTTTAGCCAATTTACCAGTGGAAATGAAAGACTTTATAATATCCTAAAATCAGTTAAATTAAAATTAGGACTTACTAATGATCTTACTACTCAATTTGAATTTATAAATAAAGTTGATAGAAACACAGCTCCCGTAAATTCAGTTAGGAACCGGGATATTTTATCAAACAGCTATAATTTAGATTTTACTTACAGACCAATCTCACAAGTGGAAAGCGGACTTTTAGTAAATTATTCAAAAGCATCAGACTATTATCCAACTAAACCTGTTACTGTCAATATGAATATGCAAACTCTACGTTTTATATATTCTTTTGCTACAAGTGGTAGAATTAGGTTAGAAATTGAAAGAGATGAGGTAATATTCAATTCAAATGTTACAACTTTTCCATTTGAGTTAACAATGGGTAAAGCTTCAGGAAAAAGTTACTTCTTGAGGATTTATGCAGACTATAATATATCAAAAAATATTCAAGCTAATATTAACTATGATGGTAGAAGCGAGGGGAATGGAAGGCTTATTCATACCGGTAGAGCACAAATTACAGCATTCTTTTAAAACGATTCTTTTTAATTAAAACTGAACTTTTTATTATTTATCGAGTAAAAGAATTAAGGAAGGGAGAGAAAATTGAATTTAAACTTAAGTATAGAATTTTTAAATTAAAAGATTGTATTTAAAATGCATCAAAGCGAAGAAAATATTGCTGAAAATAAGAACAACCATTCGAATTCTGATGGTAATATAGAACAGGGTGATTCTGTTAACGAAACAAATTCTCAAGTTACTAATGATACAAATTCTTCTACATTATCTAACAAATCTTATGTAGAAGAAGCGGAGCATGCCCCGGAAAACTTTGAACAAAATAAAGAAACTTTAAAAGAACAAGATTCCGGAAAAGAGGTAAAAGAAAATGCAGAATCTCAAAATGAAACCCCTCTTTATTCTGCTGGAGACTTTAAAAGTAATTATCAAATAACTCTTATTAATGAAAATCTTTTACAAATTAAAGTTTCTACAAATCGTGAAGTAATTATAGATTGTAAAGTTAAGGATAATACGGCTATCAAAGGTGAAGATGTTCAAACTAATAAAATTATTGTTCACCCAAAAAACGATAATAGAAAGCAAGAAATAGATATTGTAGTATCAATTAAGGGAACAGGTGAACACATAGTTCAAAAAACAGAATCCCTTATTGAACAAAAAAAAAGCCCAGAAGAAATTGAAAAACCAACCTCAAAACTTACCCCAAATCCTTTTGTATCAAGTTTAATTACTAAATTTGGTCAGAGAAAATTTACTTCACCCATTTCAAAACCTTTATCTCCTGAAGAAAAGTTGGAGGAAAAACTTGGTAGAAAAAATCCTTGGCGTCTTTATCGAGAACTACTACTGAAAAATTTGAAAATTGGAACTTATAGTGCAGTAGTAATATCCTTTATAGTTGCTTTAATTATTAATGCAATAGTAGAAAAACCAAATGGTGGTAGTGATGAAATAGAAAGACCGAGATTAGTTGTAATTCAAGATGTTCCAAATATTAATTTACAGACTGAAAATATCCAGGATCCAACTAAACCTGAAGAACCTGAAGTGAAAGAAGATGAAACACAGTCAGAAAATAAGGTTAGTATACCACCTATAACCCCCAAAAAAACAGTTACTCCTAAAGTTAAGAAAACTAATATTAATGTTACTAAACCAGATACTTTACAAACCTCAAAAGATGGAACTGTAGATACTACTAAAAAAGTAACTGTTTCTAATAATATTTCAACTACCAATGATTCACTCAAAGCTTTAACTTATAAGTTTAATCCAGACTCCTCAGCAATCTATTCTGATACTGCACAGGGCTTGCATATGATTTTTTACAAAGATTGGAAACAAATTAAAATGTCAGATGATAAATTAGTATTGGTTGATGAAACAACTGAGAATGCTCCAGAAAAACTAACTATTTACATTGAACGTGAAAAGGATATTAAAACACCTGAAGGTTATCAGATTTTCAAGCTTGATGATACTACAGGTACAACAATTGCATATTATAAAGAACCTTATAAGGAACAAGGTACAAACTTAATTAAGTATGAGTTTATTGTTTTTGGTAAAACTCAAAAATGGAGTTTTAAAGCTCTGATAAACGAAAAATACTTTAATGATACAAGGAAATATGTTGAAGCAACTATTCGTTCAGTAAGGATCAAATAGTTAAATTCATTTCTGCAAAAAAGAATGCAACTTCACTCTTACCATTTTCAATTGAATCTGAACCATGAACAGCATTTTCTTGAATTGAAGTAGCAAATAATTTCCTAATAGTACCTTCTTCGGCTTTTAAAGGATCTGTGGCGCCAATTAATTTTCTGTAGTCTTCAACAGCATTATTTTTTTGCAATGCAACTGCAACAATTTGACCTGATGTAATGTAAGCTACTAAATCTTTAAAAAATGGTTTATCTTTATGTATCGCATAAAAACTCTCAGCTTGGGTAGAAGTAAGTTTTAACATTTTCATTCCAATAATTTCAAAACCAGCATCGATTATCATTTGTAATATTTTTGCAGTATGCTTTTTCTTTACTGCATCAGGTTTAATAATACAAAGTGTTCGTTCCATAGTAATGTTTATATTTAATATTCGAAATTATACTTATTAATCTGGTTCTTTACTACCTATAGGTCCAGCAGCCGTACTGTCTGATATAACTGAATGATTAATGTTGCACTTAGGGGGCATATGCTTTTTCAGTACAAGTTCTTTAGTTGTAGGACAAGTACCATTATCTAATAATCCAGTAACACTACATAAACTTACTTCACTTACACCAGGAGGCATTTCAAAGTACATAACGGGAAAATCAAAGTCAGGGTCAGAATAAAGATACTTCATAAATCTTCCCCAAATGGGAGCTGCTGCTCTTCCACCTTGTCCGTAAGATCCGCCAAACTTTACTCTTGCATCATCAAACCCTAACCATACTCCGGCTACAAATTGTGGGGTAAATCCAATAAACCAAGCATCGGTATAAGATTGTGATGTTCCAGTTTTACCGGCGGCTGGACGGTGAAAAAACTGCCTTATAGATGTTGCTGTTCCTTCGTCTATTACTCCTTCCATCATATCACACATTATATAAGCAACATCTTCAGATAAAACTTCTTTTGTCTCAGGGACAACTTCTTCAATTATATTTCCATTTCGGTCTTCTATTTTCTTAATAGCAATTGGTTCTACCCATATACCTTCATTTGCGAATACTCCGAATGCATTGGTTAATTCCAAAGGGGTTACTTCCCCAACTCCAAGAGAAAGTGAAAGTACATTTGGCAAGTCTGATTTAATACCCATTTTGTGAGCAAGATCTATTACCTGATTTATTGGTGCCAATTCCATTGCAGTTCTGGCAGCAACTACATTAATTGACTTTTCAATTGCATATCTCATAGATACAAAACCACCTTCTCCACCGCCCTTTGGTGACCAAATTCTCCCTCCTATATTAACACTTAAAGGATCATTTGAAATCATATAACCTGGAGAGTAACCATTACTAACAGCTATTGCATAAACAAATGGTTTAAATGCTGAACCTGGTTGCCTTCGGGTTTGTGTGACCCTATTTAAACCATATTTTGTACGAATAAAAGGATTAGCACCTATCATCGCTTTTATTTCACCAGTTTTAGGTTCAATACATACAAATCCAACTTGAATTGTTGTAACGAGTTTTTTTACCGAATCTACAACAGCCTTATTATTTTTCATTGAATCATAAATTCGTTTTTTTTCTATCTCGGTAGTAGCTTTTTTATAGGCTTCTGACTGCTTAATAAATTTATCAAGGTTACTCTCAAGGATATCTTTGTTGTTTTTCCAATTCCAGTAGGAGTTAAATGATTTCTGAAATGTTGATAATTGTTCTTTAACAGCAGTTTCTGCATGTTCCTGAAAGCGGGTATCAAGAGTAGTATAAACCTTTAAACCGTCTCGGTACAAATCAAATCCATATTTTTCTGCTTTTTGTTGAAGTATTTGCCTTACATATTCTGTAAACTCTGGAGCTTTAGACTCCATTGCAATTTCTGAGGGATTTAGATTAATATGAAGAGGTTCGTTTGAGGCTATGCTGAACTGTTCATTAGTAATATATCCTTCTTCGTTCATCTGTTTTAAAACGAGGTTACGCCTTGATTTACAATCTTCAGGGTGTTCAATTGGATCATAGTTAGTTGGAGATTTAAGAAGTGCTACTAAAACAGCACATTCTTGTAAATTAAGTTCTTTAGAAGTCTTATTAAAATAAGTAGAAGCCGCTGCTTCAATTCCATAAGCACCTTTTCCGAAATAAACGGTATTGAAATAGTAAGTTAAAATTTCTTCTTTTGTATAAGTCTTTTCAATCTGCACAGCAGTCATTGCCTCACGTAATTTTCTTGATAAGGTAGTCTCTTTTGTGTTTAAATAAAGGTTTCGGGCAAGTTGCTGGGTTATAGTAGAGGCACCTTCTTTTTTTAGATTTAAGCTTATTACGTTTTTTATAAATGCTTGAATTATTCTCTGAATATCAACCCCCCAGTGTTTGAAGAATTTTCTATCTTCTGTTGCTACTAATGCATTTATAATGTCTTTTGGAATATCTTCGAAAGTTACTTTTGTCCGATTTTTAAGAAAGAATTTGTCAATCAACTCTCCGTTATCAGAATAAATTTTTGTAGCTTCTTCCATTTTTGGGTTTTCAAGTTCAGAGAGTGAAGGCAAAGTCTGTGAAAGGTAAATTAAATAACCCACAAAGATTATAAAACCAATTACGAGTATACCTACTACAAATCTTGTTACAAAATACTCCCTTTTTTTCTTTCTGACTTCTTTGTGACGATAATTCTTATCAGAAAGAAATTTGACAATTTGATCTTGTTTTTTATCTTTACTCTTTCCGAACAATTTTATATACCTCTCTTCTATCTTCTGCAAGGAAAGTGTTGCTTTCCATATCAAAAAATTTTAGCAATTTAAAGGTTCCATCTTTGAATTTACCGTATGAAAAAATTCCCATCCAATCCCCAAGATTAATATAATAACCATTACCAAATTTAACTATTGCTGGTTTGTGACGATGTCCCATAATTACATAATCATAACCTTCACTAATCTTTTGTTTAGCAAAGTCTTTTAAACCATCTCGTATGGAATAATCTTTCTTAGAAGTATGTATTCTTGAAGTATTCGAAGACTTTTTTGCCAACCAAACTCCAATATCAGGGTGAATTAAACTATATAACATCTGAGATATTGGGCTTCTTAATATTACTTTTAGAATTTTATATCCTGTATCCTTATAAGCTAAACCATCACCATGGTGAATGTAAAATTTCTTATTATCCTTTTCCCAGATAAAAGCTTTATCCAAAATTTCAATACCAAATTCATCTTTAAAGTATTTGCTCCGCCAAAAATCGTGGTTACCAGCTATGTAAGTTACTTTTATTCCATTATTTACAATATCATATAATCTCGAGAAAACTCTATAGAAACCTTTCTGTATAACTTGTCTATATTCTATCCAGCAGTCAAAAAGATCTCCTACAATAAATAAGTTCTCAGCGTTATTTAGAATTTCTTCTTCAAGAAATTTTATCAAGACATTTTCCTGAAGTTTATTATTAAAATTTGCAACGCCAAGGTGGACATCAGATATAAAATACGCCCCACCTGACATTAATCTGTAACCTTTATTTTTATTGTTTTAGTTTTTTCAGCAAACTTGCAGATACCTGTACTATAGTTGCAATAACTAAACTTAACCTTTACCTGAATTTCTTTTGTTCCAGTTGTTGCACCACTATCAACTTTAAACTTATATTTTATAACCGGATTTTTTAGATATTCACCCTCGCCCATTGAATAATCTTCTAATCCTAAACCTGTGATGTTGTCTCCGCTGATTGTTACTTCAATTGGTGGTTCTTTTGGGATTTTAATGTTTTCACTAACCTTGAATTTTATTGAAAGCGTCCCACTCTGGCCTGATTTATACGATTTTTTATTTGCTTTGATTTCCAATGATGGGGCACTTTGGGCTAAAAGTTGGGTTGCAAAAAATACATTCATTAAAAAAATAATCAAGAACTTTACTTTTTTGGTGTTCATTTTTATCATTTTAAATTAAATTAAATATATATATTAAATTGAACTTAATTAATTCAAAAAAGATTGGTTTAAAACTTTTTAATTAAAAAGTCTTTAAAGTAACCGTTACTAAAACTTTCAGGGGACTCTATCATAGCATAAGCATTATGGTTATGTATACTCTCGTAATTTTCTGCTTCAATGTGATACCATATAATTCTTCTATCTTTTTTAAGCTTTACTGCAATATTTCTAACAAGATCTTCTACAAAAACAGGATTTTCATAGGCTTTTTCAGTTACATATTTTTCGTCTTCGCGTTTTAGAAGTGCGAAAAGTTCTGAACTTGCACTATTTTCAATAATATCAATTAACTCTTCGATCCAGAATTCCCCATTGAAACGAATAGAAACTATAGCTTCACCTCTCTGATTATGAGCTCCATATTTTGCGATACTTTTAGAACAAGGACAGAGAGTAGTAACAGGCACTTTTACGGTTAAAATCAGGTCTTTTCTATTATCAATAATTAAAGCATTAAACTTTACCTCGTAATCAATTAATGATTTCTTTTTAGAAATAGGGGCTGTTTTCTCACGAAAGTATGGGAAGGATAATTCTATATGTGAACTAATAGCATTAAGTTTTTTTTTCACCTTTTCAAGGATGGAGAATAGAGAATCTATGTAAATTTCATTTTTTTCTGCCTCAAGTATCTCTACAAACCTACTCATATGAGTACCTTTAAAATGCATTGGTAAATCAACTGTCAAAGAAACAGAGGCAATAGTATGTTGTTTTCCTTTATCTCTATCCTTGACGATTACCGGGTATTTTAAATTTTTTATTCCAACACGATCTATAGGAATTTTTCTTGTATCCTTTTTGCTTTGCGTGTCAGGTAATTTTAACTTGGATTTATGTTTAGAATGTTTCATTTTTTTATTAATGTTGTTCTACTATGCAACTATAGTTATTGTTTTTAAATTCTATCAGAAGACTAAAAAAGTTTGATTTATTTTTAAGAACAAAATCCCAGATGAAAAGTTTATCTGTATCTGGAATTTTTAAAGTGGGAATTTCAGAAATTTTGCAAAATTTGAAAGTTCCTTCACGGTTGTCGGGGGGGAGTTTATTTAAAGGTTTATTGTATAGAAAACAGTAAATTAAAATATTACCGATACCTGGATAATTTCTTTCGGTAATGATTCCAATAAGTTTCCAATCTTGAGTTGAGGAAGAGATTTGACATTCTTCAAATGCTTCCCTTACGGCACATTGATGTGGTGATTCACCCGCCTCAATGTTAACCTTACCTCCAGGTGGGGATAAAAGCCCTTCATTGGGTGGTTTTTTCCTTTCTAAAAGTAGATAATCACCAGATGAATTTGTGATATATAAAAGAGTTGCAAATTTCACAGAAAATATGAGGGTTTTTTACACCTTTGTTGTGTTATTTAGCCTCTCTGTGTAAAATGTGCTTCTTGGTATATTTACAGTATTTTTTAAGTTCTAATCTTTCTTTAGTGTTGTTACGGTTTTTTTGTGTAACATACACAGATTTACCTTTATAAGGACCTTCAACACTAACAAGTTTTATGTTAATTCTTGCACCTTCTTTTTTAGCCATTTTCCCAGTTATTTTAATCAGTTAATATATAGAAAAAAAATGATAAATATAATACTAAAATCTTAATCCTTATCTTAAA
>Ga0272448_1000386_pt1 | contig 68256 bp, 51 predicted proteins | sample YNPCB0191_FD_202220 | JGI IMG/M metagenome (GOLD analysis project Ga0272448, IMG submission 202220) | Hot spring sediment microbial communities from Yellowstone National Park, WY, United States - YNP-CB-019-1 | ecosystem: Environmental > Aquatic > Thermal springs > Hot (42-90C) > Sediment...
CTGGTGATGACGATCGGCGAAGCGTGTCGGTCCGGGCTGTCGGAGACGTTGGCGGCGACGATTCGCTGGGCGGTGGATCGGGCGCGGGAGGACGGCTGGAGTCACGAGAAAATCACGCCCCATCTGGCTCTTGCATGACTTTGCAAAAGTTCAGTCTTGAACTGTGATCCGGAGAGTCTCGGCAAACAGACGTTGAGCGACCCTACCTCTTATATAGCGTTGGGGGAGTTGAAACGTGGGATTGATCCTGTTGGTGCAGACGAACATTGGAAAGCAGTTGGTTCATCGGTGCCGACGAGAAGCGGAACACTAGCCGCAGGTAGAAACAGATGGCACGGATTCAATCGGTGAACATCCGTGTGAATCGGTGGCTGCTTCTTTTCGTTCTCATCGGTGGCAGCGCAGAATGACATCGTGGCTCTCCAACCACAAGCAGGGAGCTGTCCCCGTTGAGGCCTGCGACTATTGGGGTGAACGAGTTGGACGAGACCGTTCCAGCTCAGTCCACGTACTCGGCCATATCATACAGTTTCGGATCGCGGATGGGAGCAGCGCGACGACGCGGACGGAGGGAACGGAATGACTGTTTTTTGTCTTTTTCCCCCGTGGGCTCATCGGTCGTGGGCGGCATGTCTTCCGGATCCGGTTCGCCGAATTGATTTTCCATTTCCTCTTCCAGTTTCTCGGGCGATTCGCCAGCTTCAAGGCGTCGCGTCATTTCCTCCAGCTCAGCCGGCATTTTTTCGCCGGTCAGTTCGGACATTCGCCGCATCATGCGACCGAGCTGTCGGGGATCGGGGTTCTCCGTGTCCATATTCCCGAACTCGCGCTCCAACGTCCGTAGGGCCGCTTCCATTCGCGCGTCGTCAGCCGCCGATGTCTCCCGCGCGGTCTCGGCGGATTGTTTTGTTTTGCTGCTGCCCAACACAGCAAAGGAGGATATCAACTTCTGCATCTGGTATTGCGGACCGTCCGGGCAACGCGGCGTCTTGTTCGCGTACGCGATGCTGCGGGCATAGAAGCTGTAGATTTTATTCGTTTGCGGCGAATAAAACTCGTAAATGGGCATAGACACGTCTCCTGTGCCGAATGATAGCCAACTTCAGGTTCTCTGCAACTGCTTGCGTCGGAACGCCGGGCTACTTCCCGGCCTTGAGCGACTGGTAAAGCTCGTAGGCTTCTTGGGGCCTGTAGTTCTCGTGCACTACGGCACGCACGGCCTGAATCATCGCCACGGGATGCTCGGCTTGAAAGACGTTGCGCCCCATGTCCACGCCGGCGGCCCCTTGGTCCACGGCTTCGTACGCCATCTGCAGCGCCTCCAGTTCGGGAATCTTTTTCCCGCCGGCAATCACAATCGGCACTGGACAACCCGCCACGACCTTCTCGAAGCCCGGCCGGCAGTAGTAGGTCTTGATGACGTGAGCGCCGTTCTCGGCGCAGACCCGTGTGGCCAGTCCAAGATAGCGGGCGTCGCGGTTGAGTTCCTTGCCGACGGCATTGACGCCGAGCGTCGGGATGCCGAAGCGGGAGCCTTCGTCAATCGTTTTGACAAGATTGCGAATCGTGGCGGCCTCAAACTTCGGGCTGCCGATGGCGCACATCACGGCCAACATCGAAGCGTTGAGGCGAACCGCTTCTTCGATGCTCATCACGCATTCGTCGTTGAGTTCGGTCAGCACCGTCGAGCCGGCCGAGTAACGCAGCGCGATCGGCTTGTTGCAGGTAGGGGGCACGATCTGACGCAGCGCGCCGCGCGTGCACATCAAGCAGTCTGCGTATGGAATCAAGGGCACAATCGTCAGGTCCATCCGCTCCAGACCAGAGGTCGGCCCCATGATGTAACCGTGATCAAACGCCAGCATCACCGTGCGACCGCTCTTGGGATTGAAGATGCGCGAGAGCCGGTCCTTCATCCCCCAGTCCCCGTGGGCGTTGCCTTTCAGAAAATAGGGTTCGGACTTCTGCGGGATCCCAATCCCGTAATCCTTCGCGTCTTGATTGCCTGTTGCTTCAGCCATGATGAGTTTTCCTTTCGTGGATTGCTTCTGCAAAACCTTCAAACATCAGTGCCACCGAGGTCGCTCCGGGATCGGCGCGGCCGAGTGTGCGATCGCCAAGATGACGGGCGCGCCCCCATTTGGCCACCATGGTTTTCGTGGCTTCCGCGCCGCGCATCGCCGCCTCGGCAGCAGCGCGCAACGCCGACACCGGCGAATCCCCGCAACACGCAGCCACGGCGGGCAGCAGCGCATCCATCATCGTCTTATCCCCAATCTGCGCCTGCGTATGTTCGCGCATGGCCGTCACCCCGCCCTGAAATGCCCTCGCCAGATCGAGACGGTCCGGGCCGCTGGCGCCTTCGGCCATTCCGATAAAAAACGATCCGAGCAACGGCGGCGTGGCTCCTCCATCCACGCACATCATCTCCCAGCCGACTTTGTTCAACAACTCCGCAACACTCCCGCCTCGTTCCCGCGTGGCGGCGACAGCCGCCTCCATCACCTTGCAAACCGTCGTGCCGTGATCGCCGTCACCCGCGGCAGAGTCCAGCGCGGAGAGAAGCGTTTCGTTCTCGCGAATCTTCGCGGCCGCCGCGCAAATCATCCGCACGACATCCTCGTAACCGATCGTCTCCATCAGGACTCACCCCAATACGGCGCGTCGCACGGCGCGTCGAGCAACTGCACCAGCTCGTCATCCACTTTCGCAACGTGCATCTGGAAACCCGCCATTTCCTGCACCGTGAGGAACTCGCCGACCCGCGCACGCGCCAGCGCGATCCCCTTCTGTTGAAGGACCTGCCCCACCCGACGCATGATGATATACAGCTCCATCAACGTCGTGCCACCACAGCCGTTGATCATCACGAACACCTTGTCGCCCTGCTTCGCCTTGACCGCGTCGAGCAACTGCGCAAGCATAATGTCGGCGGTCTCATCGGCCGACCTCATCTTCGACCGACCCGTGCCGGCCTCGCCGTGCTGCCCCATCCCGATCTCCATTTCGTCGTCACCCAGCTCAAAAATGGATTGACCGGTGGCCGGATGCGTCGCGCTCTTCAACGCCACGCCGAGCGTCGCCATGTTATTGTTGTATCTCTCGGCCACGGCGAACACCTCATCCAACGACCGCCCCTGCTCCGCTGCTGCGCCTGCCACCTTGTACAGCGGGATGCAACCCACCAGACCGCGCCGTTCCGTGGCGGGCGCATCCGCACCCGGAGCAATATCCTCGTGCGTGAGGATCATCTTGACGTTCAATCCGGCTTTCTTTGCCATCTGCATGGCGATATGAGAAGCCATCACATCGCCGGCGTGGTTCAAGACCACCAACAACACACCGGCGGAACGATTCGCCAGCCTCAACGCCTCGAACACCTTTGGCCCCGCTGGCGCGGCAAAGATGTCCCCGACCACGCTGACATCGAGCATCCCCTGCCCCACAAACCCGCTCAACGCCGGTTCGTGTCCCGCTCCGCCAAGCGTAACGAGCGCGACCTTGTCGGGAGGTTTCGACACGGCGCGAACCACCAGTTTTTCCGAGACCAGTTTGACCTTGTCCGAGTACGCGAGGGCGAAACCTTCGAGCAATTCCCTCGTGAGATTCTTCGGATCATTGATAAATTTTTTCATGGGCATGGCGCGGCTCTCCTCTGATGCGGTGGGCGGGTTATACCGCGCGACTTCCTCTGTGCCAAGCCGGGAATTTCGCGCGAGCGAATCGGGCCGGTTTCAAGACGCGGCGACAGCGAGGGCACCCGCCGCTGCCATTCCAGTTACGGCACAGCCCCACGCACCCTGCGACCGATTCAAACCTTCAAGGCTCATCCCCCCACATTCATCATCACTTCAACATCCACTTGCCATTTGGATGTAACACCTGTTACACGCAAATGGCAAGAGTGGGGAAAGGGAGTTCTCAAGGCCGGCCGAGCTGCGCTGAAAGCTCCGATGGGGTGTCGGGCATGCGCCGTGGCCAGTCGAGCACGCGCGAGATCACCCTCCTGCGAAAAGGCTCGCCCCGACCGTTGCACCTGTACTCATGCTACACCAGCAAGGCCACGTCCGAAGAACCCCAAGATCGCCCAAACCCCTTGAACCGACATTGATATTGCGGACAGTTCGATTCCATCGCCCCATTGCGATCGGTTGGCCTCAAGCCGTTGTTTCTGTCACCGCTCGACCGACCGCCGTGCAGTGCGCGTCGCTGCAACCAATGCCTCCCAGTCGTTCCCCATGACCTTGCGGGGCGACTTCCGTGCCCGGCAATCGTAACCAACCACCTGCCAGCATCGGTCTTGGCTTGCGCAGTGCGTTTGAGGGCTTGGCGCTGAAGTTCACGAGTGCCACCGGGCAAGCTCTCTTCCAAATGGCCCAAGCAGTCCTTCGCGCACGGAACGGTTTGGAACAACGACGGTTCCATGCAGAAGCGAGGATCTTTTCCCCTCAGTCAACGAGTGGCGTGGCCGACTCACTCGTGGTGCCGTGCACCGGTCTGAATCCTCTCTGTGCGGGCGCCGGCAGGTGTCGGCGTGGCGTCCCGAAACATTGTGCTACCAGCGGTGGCCCCCCATAGCCAACCCCCGTTGTCCCATCGCTCAGCCTTCTCGTCCTACAAAACCTGCAGAGCAGCCCAATACCTACTTGCCATTTGGATGTAACAGGTGTTACATTGAAATGGCAAGAGCGGGGGGGGGAAGGATGTTGCAAGGTCGCATCACGGTTGGAACGCGACCTGTGTTTGCCACGGGTAGCGATTCGCGTTATCGTCACCACGGACAATGAAGGCACTCGCAAGGCACACGCAGTGAGAAGGAATCCATCGGCAATGAACAACATGCTGTCGCACTGGCTGATTTTTCTGGCTGTTGGACTCGGCTGCTTTTCCGCATCCCCTTCCGCACAGGCCGGGCTGACCGGCGAATATTTTCCCAGCAACAATTTCACAGGCGCGAAAACCACGCGCATGGATGCCACCGTGGATTTCGATTGGGGAAGCGGTTCACCCGGCGTGGGCGTGCTCGGAACGGATCATTTTTCGGTGCGCTGGTCGGGTCAGGTTGAGCCGCGTTACACGGAGACCTATACTTTTTACGTCACGGCCGACGACGGCGCGACCTTGTGGGTCAACGACCGTTTGATTGTCTCGCGGCTGTTTGCCGCAGCGACGCCGGAAATGACGGGTCAAATCGTGCTCAAGGGCGGTCAGCGTGTGAACCTCCGCCTGGAATACATCGAGAAAACCGGCAATGCCAACGTCCGTCTCGAATGGGCCAGCGCCAGTCAGCCTCGTGAGGTGATTCCCGCCTCGCAGCTTTACCCGACGACGATGCCAGCAGAACGCGGCGGCATTCTCTGCGAGCATTGGGCGAACTTGCCCGGTTCGCAGATCACGGCACTGGCGACTTCGACGAATTATCCGAACCGCCCGGACGGTCGGGAAATTTTGCTGCGGTTTGAGTCTCTTCAGACGAACTGGGCTGCCAATATCGGCACGCGGTTGACCGGCTATCTCATGCCACAGACGAACGGACTCTACACGTTTGCGGTGGCTGCCAGCGACACGGCAGAGTTGTGGTTGAGCACCGACGCGAACGCGGCCAACAAGGAATTGGTCGCGCGGGTCCCTTCCGCGACGGGATTCCGCGACTGGTCGGCTTATCCCTCGCAAGTGTCCACCGCGCGCGCGTTGGCGGGTTGGCAGAAGTATTACGTTGAACTGCTCCACAAAGCCGGCACCAACGACAATCATTTTTCCGTTGCATGGAAACCGCCGGGCGCAGCGGAATTCACAGTCATCGGCGCAGACCACCTGATTCCATCGGGGTTGAATGACTCGTTGCCGGCGCAGACGAACATTTTCAACCGGCTGACGGCGTCGCATCCGCGCCTGTTTGCCACAGAGGAGCGTTTTGAATGGTTGCGACGGGAGATTGCCGCCAATCCAGCGGGGCAACCCGCCCAGTGGTATGGGTCGCTGTATCGCAGCGCATCGGATTTGTTTGCCACTCCGCCGGTGACGTACACCAAGGACAATCGCGGCACGATTCTCACCCAGAGCCGGAACGCCCAGACCCGCATGTATCTACTCGGTCTGGCATGGAAAATGACCGGCGACACCAATTTCGCGGAACGCGCCTGGACGGAATTGGACGCTGCCGGCCATTTCCCCGACTGGAATCCGTCGCACTTTCTCGACACCGCCGAGATGACCCACGCTTTCGGCGTGGCGTACGACTGGTTCCACGAGTATTGGACGCCCGCGCGGCGGACGTTCATTCTAACGAATATCACAACGAAAGGGCTTTCACCGGGCCTTTCGGCTTTCAGCAACAACGTCGGTTGGACGCGCTCGACAGCCAACAACTGGAACATGGTCTGCAACGGCGGGCTGACGCTCGGCGCGTTGGCGCTGGGCGCTGACGCGGAGACCATCGCTGAACAGGTGGTGAGCAAAACCGTCGCGTCGCAGGCGCCCGTGATGCAGCGGTGGACCGCCGACAACGGCGCGTGGTTTGAAGGTCCCGGTTACTGGGATTACGCCAGCGATTATAATTTTCGGATGCTCGCTGGCCTGCAATCGGCGCTCGGCTCCGATTTCGGTCTCAGTGCCACCGAAGGCCTCAACAACGCGGGTCTCTTTGCGATGTTGCTGACCAGCGCGAATCGTCGGAACTTCAACTTTGCCGACGCCAGCATGGGCGCTTCGGGCGGGCCGCAAATGATCTGGTGGGCGCGCCGTTTCAACGTCCCTGCGTACGCGTACCACGAGCGCACCAACAACATCGCCGATGTGCTCGGTTTGCTCTGGTGGGACGAGCGCGGCAGCGACGCGGCCAGCGAAGGTATCGGCACCGACCTGTTGTTTCTCGGCCCTACCGGCGCGACGCCGTTCAAAGCGCAGCACGTCGGGGTTTTGCGTTCCTCGTGGGCCGACCCGAACGAAACCTTTCTTGCGTTCAAAGGCGGCGAAATGGGCGCGGCGCATGGCAACCTCGACGCGGGCACGTTCGTGCTGGAGGCGCTCGGCGCGCGCTGGGCGTGGGACCTTGGCGCGGATGATTATGCGTTGCCCGGTTATTTCAACTCCAACCCGTCAGCGCCGACCAATCGCTGGCAGTATTACCGAATGCGCGCCGAAGGTCAAAACACGCTCGTTATCAACCCTTCGAGCAAGCCCGACATGACGCTGGGAGCCGTAGCTCCGGTGGTGCTGTTCCAAAGCAAGCCGGGCGTGCGCGCGTTGTCCGTCGTGGACCTCACGCCGGTGATGACGAATGTGACTCGCGTCTGGCGCGGCTTTCAGTTGTTTGGCCCCCAGCGGAAACAGGCGCTGATACAGGATGAAATCGAGGGCGCGACCAACGCCGACGTCTGGTGGTTCATGCACTACCAGAAGGACAACATTCAAGCCGCCGTTTCCGCCGATGGCACGACCGTGACCTTGACACAGGGCAACAAGCGGCTATGGGGCAAAATCCTCAGCGGCGGCGGCGCGTTTCAGATCATGGACGCGCGACCGTTGCCGACTTCACCGGATCCGCCGGGGCAAAACCCGAATACGTCGTACGGGAAACTCGCCATTCATCTCAGCGGCATCACCAACACAACTCTTGCTGTTTGGTTCGTGCCGCTTGCGCCCGGCCAGAATCCGCCCATCGTGTCGCCGCCGATCACGCCGCTGGCCGAGTGGCACATTCCCGAAGACGATTCGCCGCTCGCGCTCGACGGCTACGTCACCACGCCGCAAAACACCTCCGTTGATGTAGACCTAGCCACGCTGGCCAGCGACACGGGCACGTCCACGAGCAATCTTGTTTTCAGCGTCGGCAACCCGACCAACGGTACGGTGACGCTGTTGGCCGACGGACACACGGCGCGATTCACGCCGGCCACAAACTTTTATGGCACGGGGCTGTTTCTTTACAGCGTCAGCGACGCAGCACTCCACACCACCACGGCAGGAGTCGTTGTCACCGTGTTGCCGGCCACGTGGTACTGGGACGGCGCCAGTGACAGCGGTCTGCAACCGACCAACGGCATTTGGAGCAGCGCGACGGCGATGTGGTCTTCCACGCCCTCCGGTTCAAGCCCGCTACTCGTCTGGCCACCGCTCGGCAATGATGCGGCGTTCATCGGCGCGGGCGGAGCGTACACCGTCACCCTCGTGGGTACGCAACAGGTCCATGATCTTTTCACCACCAACGGCACATGGACATTGAACGGTGGCGCCCTGCAGCACGCCAATGGGCCAATGACTATTGTCGCCAACGCAGACACGATCATCAACGCGCCCATCATCGCGGACACGATGCTGATCAAAGGCGGCCTTGCCACGCTCACGCTCGGCGCCACCAACAGCTACAACGACGCCACGGTCGTGAACGCGGGCACCCTCACCCTGACCGCAGACAACGTCCTGCCAGTGGCCACCGACCTGACGATTGGCAACACCAACGGCACGGCGGCTCACCTTCATCTGAGCGGTTGCAACCAAACGGTCGCCAGCCTCCGGTTCCAATCGCTCAGCGCCGCGACCAACACGGTGCGGATCGCGTCGGGCAACACACTTGGCGTCAGCAACGCGGCGGCGGGCATTGCGTTTGGCGTCGGCAACTACGGCGACACTATCGGCGCGCTCGCTGCGACGACACGTGTCTGTTTTGTCGGGGGCGGTGATCTCGACGTGAACGCGCCGCGGGGCGCCTTCTCCATCGAGCCGTGCGGCACCAACAGCGGTGTGGCACTGCTCGATTTATCGGGACTGTCCAGTTTCAGGGCGAATGTCAGCAATTTCACCGCAGCCGTGCTCGGCGGCAAACCCAACAATGTTTCCGCCCCGTTCACCCTTCTGCTGGCCAGCAACAACCTCATCACCGCCACCAACATCGTTTTCGGCGCCAGCGGGTACGGTTCTGGCGCCTCCACGGTTTATCTTGGCGCAAGCAATGTGTTGCGTGCCGACACGATTGTGTTCATGGGCGGCCGCTACACCGGCACGATGAAATTCCAAGTCGGTTCCGTCTCCAATCTCGTCATTCGCGGCGTTGCCGGTGGAGACAGCCGCGCCAATCTTTACATCGGCGATCAGGTCGGCCTGTCCGGTCTTGGTTACAGTGGCGGCTCCAGCACCTGCAATGGCACGCTCGACTGCGGCGGCGCGACGCTGGATGTCCGTCTCAACCAGTTGACGATCGGCAGCGGCGCTTCCGTGGCCAGTTCCAAATACGGCACCGGCATGGGGACGTTCCTTTTCGGCAGCCACAACAGCACCGTGGATGTGCACAACGTCTATCTGGGTTACGCCAAGCTCAATTCCAGCGTGGCGACCAACAACTACGTCCCCAACCACACCGGCACACTCACCATGAACGGCGGCACGCTGATGGTGAACTCCAATCTTTTTCTCGGCTACAGCGCCGACAATGATCTTGCCAACACCCAGAAAGTCACCGGTGTTTTCACCCTCAACGGCGGCACGGCGACCGTCGCCGGAAACGTCTTTCTCGGTTGGGCCACCAATACCGTCGGAGCCGCCACGGGCATTCTCAATCTCTCCAACGGCACGCTCGATGTTCACGCCGATATCGTTTCTTTCGGCGCGGTTTCGACCGGCATCGTCAATCTGGTCGGCGCCACGCTCAACTTGAACAGCAACAACCTCGGTTCCGCCTTGCAGCCCGTCCATCTCGTCGCTGATCGCGGGACACTTCAGAACGTTGCCGAGTTCAACGGCGGCGCCGCCCTCCTCAAAAGCAGCTCCGGCACACTCGTGCTCGCAGGAATCAACACGTACAGTGGCACGAGCCTCATCAGCAACGGTACGCTGCGACTTGGCGGACAACTCACCGCCAGCGCCGTGACCGTCGCCAGCAGCGCCACGTTGACCGGCGCAGGCGCGCTCGGCAACGGTCTGACGGTCTCCCCTGGCGCGCACCTTCAATTCGCGCTGGGCTCGCACAGCGACCGCATTGACGTCATCGGGCATCTCGCCCTTGCCGGCACGGTCCACATCACGGATGCCGGTGGTCTCACCAACACCAGCTACACGTTGTTCACCTACACAGGCAACCTCACCTGCCAATCTCTCAGCATCGGCGCCGTTCCAACCGCCGATTACGTTTACCAGATCAGCACCAACACCCCCGGCCAGATCAAACTGCTCGTCGCCTTTCGTGACAGTGTGGGCGACGGCATCCCGGATGCGTGGCGACGAGAACATTTCGGCGGCGACGGCACGACGACCAACGCGTTGTCCGCTGCCGACGCCGACCCTGACGGCGACGGCCAGAGCAACCTCCACGAATACCTTGCGGGCACCGTTCCGACACAGGCTGCTTCGGTGCTGAAAGCCAGTTTCGACGCTTCCAGTTCTCAACTGACGTGGACCAGCGTTCCCGGCAAGACCTATCAGGTGGAGTACTGCGACGATCTGTCCGCCGGTTTGTGGCAGCCGTTACCGGGCGCGCAGGTCACCGCCGGCCCCGGTCAAACCAACCTGAGTTTCACCGACAACACCGCCGCCTCATGCTCGAATCGTTTCTACCGCGTCCGCGTGCTACCGCCCTGAGAAGGCCAAGCGTTCGATCATTTCAGCGATTTGACGGCGGTGCTGGTGAAGGGGTTGCGGGTCGTGGGAGTAGGTTTTGGCGTCGGCAATGACAGCGTCGGGGACAATCGCGAGTTGTTCGGCCTGGCGAATCAGGTTAGTGGCAACACCTCGTTGTTTCGCCGCCGCAATGGCCTCATCTAAAAGTATGAAATACTCGTAGTCTTCGATCCCCTCGCGCAACATCTCCCAGCGTAACGAACTGATGGGACCGGAGATGTGCTTCCGCTTGTCGGTTTTGACGTCGCGATTGGGCGGATACAAGAAACGGCCGTCGCCGTTGCCCCAGTAGCCGATTTCGCCGGGTTTCTTCCCGTAGCCGCTTTGGTAACTCATCGGGTCTTGCCATGGATTCTGAATGTCCGGTGGAAGGAAAGCGGTCGCGCTGTTCCAGTAGTTCACTTGCCAAACCAACAGCCCGGTGACTCCCCATTTCCGGCTGAGCCACGCCCACACCCGCAGGTCTACGGCCGGATGGTCAATGAACAGGCCGATGTACGGCGCATGCGGCCCGCAACACAGATACCACCAGAACCGTTCCCCCTCTTTGCGTCGCGCCGCAATAGTCTTTGCGTCCACTGCGCTCACCACCGGGCACCAGAGGTCCACAAAGCCGTACAGTTCCGGTTCAGGTTGCTCGGTTAGCATTCGTGTCAACCCCGGCGCAACTCGTCCAATCCGTTTCATGGTGTTGGCAACAAACTCGTAATCCTTTTTGTCCGGTTCGTCGAACCAATACACATAGGCTTTGGGCAGCCATCCTTTCGCGCGGAGATGCTCCACTAGTTGGCGTCCGTGGCTGGCCAACAGTCGCTCGTATTCGGGGGATCCCTGTTCGTATCGGCCAATTCGTCCGGGCGCACGTTCGTAGAAGGTGCCGCCACCCAGACCGTGCAGGTGAATCCTGATGGCATTGAACCCCTGTTCGTCGAGCCATTTTTCACAAACGCGATCGAATGCGGTGAAATCCATCACGGCATTGGTCTCCGTAAAACTCACGCGATAGGGATCGAGTGGCGACGGATCGTAAGGCGCGACCCGGTGCGTGGCGAAATTCGCCAGATACAGGTCGAGCACCTGACGCAATTCCTCGGTGGTGGTCAGGTTGTGATACCGACGAATCATCTCCACATCCAGCCCGAAGGCGGTTTGGAGGTGAGCTTCTTTGGGTAACGTGAAATTCCAAACGTGCACCCGCACCGGGACCGTCGTCCGCCAACCGTCTGCGGTCAGTTCGATGTGCCCGTCGTAATCCCCCGGTTTCTGCTCGGGCGGAACATACACGGTGAACCAAATCGGATGATTGCGCCCCGCCTCGAGCGTCGTCCCCTGTTCAAACGGTGGCAACGGGTCCGGCCACCTGCCTGGGGTGCCCGCCGCATCGGTGGGCCGCGTCACTTCCACATACTCCACCCAATCGGTGCGGACGCGCAGACCGTTCAATCCCGTCACGCGAATTCGGAGATTTTTCAGGTCCTTTTGGGGGCGCAACACAAGTTGCACGGGTTCGTACTCATGACGCGCCGCTGCTACCTCGATGCGACGACGTTGAGCGGTTGGCATCGGGCGGTTCTGCGAAACCTTGTAAGTTCCTTCGCACCACCACAGGCCGGGCGTCGGCAATGCGTAACCATAGGAGGCATCGTGTAAGACCGGCACCTGACGCCGCACCGTGGCACGGTAAACCTCCTCGCGCCCGACACGTCCCGAGAGGGTCACGACATTCCCTCCGCTCCGTTGCAACGAACACGGCACCATCACCCACCCGGCCTTGCGGACCGCAACACGCTGCCCCGGCCGACCATTCACCGACACAGTCAAATCCATGGGCGCGCCCGTTTCCAATTGAATCGCTTCATCCGTCCACGATCGGATCATGACAGGGAAACGGTCGCTCGCCACTTCGATATCCGGAAAAACGGTTGTGCCCTGTATCAAGCCGAGGTCATTGTCGAGTGTCGAATGGTACTGGTACTCATTGACTTGAAAATAAGCGGGACGGGTAATCGCGCGAATCCTCACAAACCGGGTGCCGTCCGGCAACGAAACGCATGTGGTGCCAGTTTTCTTGATGCGAGCCAGAGCTTTCCAATTTGCGCCATCTGGGCTGGCCTCGATCACCCCTGTCCCGCCGGCATGATAACAGCAACCGATTTCCACCGCGGCAGCGGTTTGTCGGCAACCGTGAATCGCGTGGTCATATACCACTTCCGCCCCTTCCTGAAAGACCCAGCGGTTCGAGTTGAACCCGCACCGAAACGAGGCCAAGGGCCGCGAGTAGTTCGCACTCTCGCTGTCCAACGGAGCACGAAACCGGTAGTGTCGTCCGCTAACGGATTCCCCCGCACCAAAACGGTCGTGAACGGCCTGCGTCGGGCGGAACTGAAAATTGCGGAACCGGATGGTCGTCGCGACCTCCCATTGCCCGAATCGCAGGAAAGCATGGTGCAATTCGCCCGGCGTGACAAAAACGAAACCGTGTTCCTGCCAATCGGCGGCGATCGGGAAATCGCGGTTGCAGAAATCGGGGCCTGCAATGATGCAACCGGAGGTGACGCGGTCGGCTTTCGCCTCGAAACAAACTCGATACAGTGCGTTGGTCGCCAGCGCCAACGGCGGCGTGCGCCAGTAGCTGGAATCGTTACCGGTACCCGTGACACAAAGCCAGCCGTTGGTTTCCCGATCGCAGGTGCCCACCCCGCGCCAAGCATCCAGCGGCGGCAACACCACCCCACCGAGAAGCGCAAGGAGAACCGTGTGCACGAGCTACCTTCGCGCATGGTTGAATTGCGCCAGCGCGGCCACCATCGCGCGAATGTTGGCGGTGGGCATCCCCATGCTCACGCCGCCGCCGACGGAAAGGATGAGCGGATGAGAACCGGCGTTTTGCAGGACCTCGCGCGTGGCGGTAGCGACCTCTTCGGGCGTGCCACGGACACCGATTTCCAGCGGATTGACGTTGCCCATCAGGGTCATGCGCCCACCGACGCGACGAGCGGCTTCCGCGACGGGAAGTTGTTTTCCCCAGTTCAGTACGTCAAAACCAGTATCGGGCAACCGATCGAGGCAGGCGGTGACGTTGGCGTCGTTATGATAAACCTTGACCCATTCGAGCGGGAATGCGTCGCAGATGCGTTTCAGACACGGATGTGCGAACTCCTGATAATGTTCCTCGCCGAGGAATCCCACAATGTCATCCAACACAAGGATCCCCTCGACACTCGGACCAATAGCTTTGGCCTGGGCTTTCAACCAGTCAATCGTCAGTTTCGTCGTGATGTCGAGCAGTTTCGTCACGCGTTCCGGCGACTCTACCACATCCATCATCAACTCCGTCACACCACGGAAAAACGATGCAGTGCAGAGCGGCCCGCGGGCGGCCACGACCGGGATCGTGTAACCGGCATCGGCGATACGCTGTTTCATCCGCTCGTAGCGATGGAGAATCAACGGCATGAACCCGTCAGTGTGCGGATCGGGTTGTGTGAGTTGATCGAGGTCTTCGAGCCGAAACGGAAGGCGCTCTTCGCTCGGTGTCTGATCTTTCCAAAAGCGAATTCGGACGCCGAGTGCGGACGGTTCGGCCGCCATGCCGCACTCGGCCCACCACGACGGGAAGAAAATTACTTCGGGGAATTCCTGCATCAGCTTTAGGTTCGACTGGAACCAGACTTCCGGGTCGAAGTAATAGTCCAGGTGTCCAATGCCGAAATGCCCTGGTATCCACGGGCTGTCCACGATCAACGCCATCGGGATCGGTCCGTCATGTTGCCGTTTTGCCGCGCGCTTGAATTGCTGCCATTGTTCCGGTCTCATACCGTCGGACACTAGAAAGAACACAGAGCGATGGCAAGCGCAGAACGCGGAAGAACCGTTGCGCTGGCCGCGAGAAATCGGTAGTCTGGTGCACAAAAGGAATGTTCGACAGATGGTTCTTCGAATGGTGCGATAGAGCCAGGAGCCGCGCGATGAAGAAGTTACTGCTCCTGTTCGTTTCGCTTGCGCCCCTGTCACACGGATAGACGCCGTGCCAAATCATTCCGCGTCCCCGTGTGGAAAAACTGACTGCTGAGACCGTAACGCTTTCCACACCCGGCGGTGCAATCTCCGTGTCGGGCAAGCCACCGGCGGAAGGTCTCAGGTTGCTGGAGGCGCGCGTCTGGCCGCTGTGGACCGGTTACGCCACCCGCATCACCAAACCGTTGACTACGGAAACGGTCGAGGCATGGACACAGCCGGCAGGTCGTCGTCCGCTTCTGTGGGTGAACCGCGTCGCGCTAGGCGTGAAGGGTGAATTTGGCCGCGCCGTTTCTGAAGCGCCGGGCGCACATGCTTTTCGGGGCGATCTGCTGCCGAAAAACTTGAATCAGCTTTTTGAGGGTGTCCACCTCAATGCCGGCATGGACGAAGGTTACGTCACACTGCGCTCGGAGAAGTTTTCTCCGGAAGCGCTCGCGTATTTCGCGATGGCAGCGGATTACCTCTGGAACCCGCACGATTGGGATGCCGCCGAATCGTGCCGCCGCGCCCACCAATTCGTGAGAATCCTCTCGCCGTTGCTGGAACAGAGCTGTAGACTGATCGCCCGATGAAGCTGACACGATTCATTCTATTGTTCGTCCTTGCGTCGAGTCTGAGTCTAGCCGCAGCCCTCGACACCAACGCCGTTTGGAAGGCCGGTGCCGCGTCCGCGATCATCACACCGCAGACGAACATGTGGATGGCCGGCTACGCGGCGCGCAAGTCGCCGTCGCACGGCACGGCGCAGAACTTGTACGCCAAGGCGCTCGCGCTGGAGGACGAGAACGGCACACGGCTGGTCATCATCACCCTTGACTTGATTGGGGTGCTTCCGACACTGCGAGCGTCTGTGGAGAACCAACTCCAGCAACGGCACCGCCTTCCGCCGCAGTTTCTGCTGATGAACGCCTCGCACACGCATTGTGGCCCGGAATATCGCGGCAGCAAGCCGGAAGCTCAGAAGTATCACGCCTTCTTGGAGGAACGATTGCCACGGCTGGTCGAAGAAGCGTTCTCGAAGCTTGCGTCGGCGCGTGTGCTGTATGCGCACGCCCGGTGCGGGTTTGCGATGAACCGCCGTCGGAATTACGCGCTGCCGCCCGATGACCCCAACGCCAAGAAAGCCCCCAACCCCGACGGCGTGGTGGACCACGACGTGCCGGTGCTCATGGTGCAGCGTCCGGGTACGAATCTCTATGCGGTGCTGTTCGGTTACGCCTGTCACAACACCACACTCAGCTCGGTCTCGATGAGCAACAACGCGCCCCGATACGAGTTCACCGGCGACTACGCCGGCTACGCGCAGGAGACGCTTGAAACCGGGCGGCCGGGATTGACCGCGATGTTCCTGCAAGGTTGTGGCGCCGACCAGAATCCGTATCCGCGCCATTACATGGTGCCCTACGTCAAACCGTTGGAGTTTGCTCAACATCACGGTCGCACCCTTGCCTACTCGGTCGAAGCCGCCATGGCCTCGCATGTGCGCGTCGTGCGTGGCCCGCTCCGCGCCGCCCTCGACTACATCACACTGGAGCGCGAGCAAAAGGACCCGAAGAAACCTGTGGCGAACCGAGAGCGATATCCCGTGCAGGTCATCCGCTTCGACGAGGATCTGTTACTGGTGGCGCTCGGCGCGGAGGTCGTGGTGGACTACTCGCTGCGGTTGAAACGCGAGCTGGCTGGCCAAGCGGTGGTCTGGGTCGCGGGCTACTCCAACGACTACGGCGGCTACATCCCCAGTTTGCGCGTGTTGAAAGAGGGTGGCTACGAAGCGCCCGATTACAAACCCGACATCGAAGAACGCATCGTCGGCAAGGTCCATGAGTTGAACCGACGACTGACCCGCTAGCGCATGAACTCCTTGCTGATTGTTTTGATCGCCGCCAGCCTCTCCCCCGTTGGGGGGCGTGGAGCATCCGGGCGGCGACCACGATTTCACCGACGCCATGCGCGAAAAAGCTTGCCGTTTATTTCAGGAGCACTTGAAATGATCCGACCATTCCACTCTCTCCGAATTGGTGCGGCAATGTTTGCCGCAGCGACGGCTTCCGCAAGTCTATCGGAAAACTTTCGGAATCCACCGGCTGAGGCGCGACCGTTGACCTGGTGGCATTGGCTGAACGGCAATGTCACCAAGGACGGCATCACCGCCGACCTCAAAGCCATCCAGCGCATCGGACTCGGCGGCGCCTACCTTTTCAATTGCGGCGTCGGAATGCCCGAAGGCGCCGCCCGTTTCATGCAACCGGGATGGCTCGCCATGATGGATCACACCATCAAGGAAGCGCAACGGCTTGGCCTGAAGTTCGGCGTCCACAACTGCGACGGCTTCTCGCAAAGCGGCGGCCCGTGGATCACGCCGGAACGTTCCATGAAAGAATGGACCTGGACCGCCACCGATCTGCAAGGCCCTGCGACGTTTGACGCGATTCTGGAAAAGCCGCGCGCGAAGGAAAACTTCTACCGCGACATCGCCGTGATTGCATTTCCCCTGCCCCACGGCGGACCGCTCACGGGCGGCACAGTGCGACCTGCGACGTTGGCCAAGCTGGCCGACGGCAAACCGGATACGACGGTCGTTTTCCCCGCGACGGAAACCGGCCACACCATCGAGTTCGTGTTTCCCCAGCCGCGTGTCGTGCGTTCAGTCGTTTGCCGAAACGTGACACCGCACAGGTGGGAAGAGGATTTTCCCATCACGCTGGAGGTCTCCAGCAATGGCGCCAACTTCCGTCGCGTCGCCACCTTCACAGCCAACTGGGACATGATGAGTTGTCCGCAAATCACCGCCGCCTGCGAAGAGGCCACCGGCACGGTCTTCCGAATCAGCTTCAAGAATCCATGGCCGGTGACGTTTGGCGAGATCGAGTTGAGCAACGCCGCGCGCGTGCATTTCGCCGAAGCCAAAGCCGCTCGCGCGCGCAGTCGCGGCCACGGCGCCGAGCGACGGCATTACGACGCCTATCCGGGACCCACTCGGCATCGGGCATTGCCGCCCGAACTGGTTGTCTCACGCAACGCCGTGCAGAATCTCACCGGCCAAATGTCGGCGGATGGGCGTTTGAAATGGGAAGCGCCGGCGGGACGCTGGCGAATCCTGCGCGTGGGATTCACCAGCAACGGCCGTTACGTGGCTCCGGCCACAAAGGAAGGACGCGGACTGGAGTGCGACAAGCTGGATCCTCGCGCGGTGCGGTTTCACCTTGACCAATACGTCGGCAAACTCCTGCAGCGCGCCGGGACAGCGGCGGGCACAACGTTCGCGGCGATGGAAGTGGATAGTTGGGAGTGCGGCATCCAGAATTGGACGGATGGTTTGGAGAAACGCTTTCGCCGCCAGCTCGGCTACGATCTGCTGCCGTTTCTGCCGTCGTTCCTGGAAGGCTGGATCGTGGACAACGCCGATGTGACCGAGCGCGCTCTCTGGGATTGGCGACGGTTTCTCGCCGACCAGTTTGCCGACAACTATTTCAGCGTCGTCGCCCGCTGGGCCGCAGAACACAATATCACGTTCGTAGGGGAACCCACCGGCCGACAGGCCTATCTCTACGACATCGCGCAAATGCGTTATCCCGATGTCCCGATGGGCGAGTTCTGGATTGATCAGGGACCCGGTCAGGGGGTTCGCGTGGACAACAAGGTCGCCTCCTCACTGGCCCACACAACCGGCAAACGCATCGTCGCGTCCGAAGCCTACACCGCCGGTGCGCAGGCGGCGATGTGGCAGAATCATCCGTTCAGCCTCAAGGCCGAAGGTGACCGCGCGTTCTGCGCGGGTGTCAATCAGTTTGTTTTTCACACCTTCGCCCACCAACCGTATCGCGTGACCGGACCGGGTTTCACCTTCGCCTCGTGGGGATTGAACTTCAATCGCGCCAACACCTGGTGGGAACCGGCGCGCGCATGGATGGAATATCTCGCTCGTTGCAACTATCTGCTGCGAGCCGGTGTCCCGGTCGCCGATGTGTTGTGGTTTGTCGGCGAGGACGTGCCCAATCGCATCGGTTGGCGCGACGAACTGCATCCGCCATTGCCGCCCGGCTACGACTTCGACGGCTGCGACGCACGGGCACTGATGGAAGCCCGCGTCGTCAATCGCCGCATCGTTCTGCCCAGCGGCACCGATTATCGCGTGCTGTTGTTGCCGAATCTCGACACGATGCGACCGGCGGTGTTGATGAAAATCTACGAGCTGGCCAACGCCGGCGCGACCATCCTCGGCCCGCGTCCGACGCAGTCGCCCAGTCTCACCGACCTCGGCGACGGCGATGCCACTGTCCGCCAAATCGCCGACCGTCTCTGGGGCACTCGCATCGTCAGCGGTCTGTCGTTCGAGGAGCTTTTCAAACGCATCCAACTGCCGCCGGATTTTGAGCATCGCGCGGAAACGAAGGACGCCGAGATTCTCTACATTCACCGACGCGTTGACGATGCGGAAATCTATTTCATCTCAAACCAGCAAAACCGAACCGAAACCTTCGAGGCCGTGTTTCGCACCGGAGCACGTGCGCCGGAATGGTGGGACCCCGCCACGGGCGAAATCCGCGAACTACCGGATTTCCGCATCGCCGGCGACCGTGTGACCGTGCCGTTGCGGCTGGACCCCTGCGGATCGGCGTTCATCGTCTTTCGCAGTTCACGTCGCCCCGCCAAGGGACGGAACTGGCTTGAGCTGAAGGAACTCCAGACCATCGCGGGTTCATGGGAGGTGCATTTCCCGCCGGGCCTCGGCGCGCCGGCTTCTGTGAAACTGGATAAACTCATCTCCTTGTCGGACCACGCCGACTCCGGCGTAAAATACTTCTCCGGCACCGCGGTCTATCGCACCACCTTCCAATCCCAAATCCCAAATCGCAAATCCAAAATCTTTCTTGACCTCGGCAAGGTGCAAGTGATCGCGCAGGTCAAACTGAATGGCCGCGACCTCGGCATCCTCTGGAAACCGCCTTTCCGCGTGGAGGTGACGGAGGCGTTGAAGCCCGGCGCAAACGAACTCGAAGTCCGCGTCACCAACCTCTGGCCCAACCGCATGATCGGCGACGACGCGCTGCCCGACGATGTGCCGTGGAATCGCCAGCGTCCACGGGGAGCCTATCCTGCGAAATGGCCCGACTGGCTCGTGAACGGCACACCGCGCCCCAGCGGACGAATCGCCTTCTGCACCCGCAAAGATGTTTACAAAAGCACCGATCCGCTGCTCCCCTCCGGCCTGATCGGCCCGGTGACCTTGAATACCGAAATCGAATGAAAACACTCTGTCTTGCGCTCCTGATCCTGGGACTGGCAATGAGCCTCAACGCACAAGGCCCGCGCAACGATCCGAAACACGAAGACACCATCAAGGCCGCTGTTTCGCTCGACCCCACTTTGTTTACCCGACAGATGCAGCTCATTGAAGAGCGACGCGCCTCGTGGTTGGCAAAAGCCGACAAGGCCACCCCCAAACTCATTCGCGCGACGAAGAAACCAGTCGCACTCGTCAAGGTCGAGAAAGATGCCGCCGCCTTCCAAGGTTGGAAAGTCGTGCCGACCGACAAACCGGAATCTGTCTGTAACCGGCCGTTGTTGCCGGGCGACAGTTTCATTCTGGATTTTGGCGAACATCTTGTCGGGCACCTGACTCTTTCTCTGCGCCGTTTCGAGATTCCCGTGGACGCACCAGTGCGCCTGTTATTTGTCTTTGCTGAAGTCCCGGCGGAACTGGCGGAACCGTTCGATCCATATCCGGGAACGCTGGCGCGGTCGTGGTTGCAGGATGAAGTGGTCAACTTTGATGACGTGCCACAAACGGTGACGCTGCCGCGACGATATGCGTTCCGCTACCTGAAAGTCACGGTCGTCTCCTGCAGCAAACATGGCCAGTTCGGCTTCGCGGACATCTGTGCCGAGGCCATCACGTCCGCCGACGAAACCAAGCTCGTGCCGTTCACGCCGCGCAACGCTGACGAGGCCGCGCTCGACCTTGTGGCGCGTCGGACATTGCGCGATTGCATGCAGACGGTGTTCGAGGACGGCCCGAAACGCGACCGCCGACTCTGGCTCGGCGATCTGCAGCTGCAAGCGCTGGCCAACTACGCGACGTATCGGAATTACGATCTTGTGAAACGGTCGCTCTACATCCTCGCGGGGACTGCGACGGAAAAGGGATTGGTCGCCACCTGTGCATTCGAGCGGCCCGAACCGTCACGCGGCGGCAACAGCATCCTTGATTACACGGCGTTGTTCGCGCCGACGGTGCTTGAGTATCTCGAAGCCAGCGGCGACCGAACAACAGCGGAAGACTTGTGGCCGCTGGTGTTGAAGCAACTCGACTTCACGCTGGAGCCGGTGAACGCGGAAGGTTTGTTCATCCCGCCCAAAGGTTGGTGGCTGTTCGTTGACTGGCATCGGACGCTCGACAAACAAGCGCCCGAACACGCCATTGTTCTGTACGGCCTGCGCGCCACGCAACGGCTCGCTGAGAAACTCGGCAAGACCGAGGAAGTGAAATTCATTTCCGAAATCATCCCGCGCATGGAAGCTGCCGCACGCAAACATCTTTGGGATGAGTCGCTGGGGCTGTTCGTCAGCGGGCCGAAACGCGAAGTCTCGTGGGCGTCACAAGCGTGGATGGTTCTCGCCGGTGTGCCGACACAGCAACAAGCCCGCCGGGCGATGAGTGCCATCGCGCAGCATCCCAACGCTGAAAAACCGGTCACGCCGTACATGCACCATTACGTTGTGGAGGCAATGCTGGCAGCAGGACTGCCCGATGAAGCGTCACGCCACATGCAATCGTACTGGGGCGGCATGACCAAGAAAGGCGCCGACACCTTCTGGGAAGTGTACGTCCCCGGTGACGATTTCCTGTCGCCGTACAAATGCCATCTGATGAACAGTTATTGTCACGCATGGAGCTGCACGCCCACGTATCTCCTCCGACGGAAAGGAACACCTTGAAACATCAAGCCACAGTCCTCTTTTGTTTTGTCCTCGCGCTCCACGGCTCGGTTGCCGCGCCGTTGCAGGGCGGCGTTGATCCGCAGCGCGTCCAACAGATCAGCGCGATGCTCGGCGAACAGCCGTTCGCGTTCGGGCCGAAGATTGACGACCGCGATGGCTGGAAACGTCTTGCGGCCATTTCACCTTTCAACAAGGCAGTTCGAGAAGCCGAAAGGGCGCTTGCCAAGCCGATGCCAGAGATGACCGAAGAAGTGTATATGCTTTTCAAGAAGACGGGACGCCGCACGGCTGAATATAACAAGGTTCGCAGCGAGCGACACGGTCGGGTGGCGCTGTTCACTGTCGCCGAGTGCATCGAAAACAAAGGGCGCTTCCTCAAGTCATTGGAGTCGGTTCTGCGTTCGATCTGCGAGGAGAAAACATGGATCTACAATTTTCACGACTCCAACCTCGCCAACTACAACGGCAAAACGATCACGATTGACCTCGGCTCAGCCGATCTCGCCCAAAACCTCGGCGCGTGCTTGTGGTTGTTGGGCGACCGGCTCAGCACGGAGACGCGCCAGCAGGTGAACGCTAGGCTCCGGGAACGTATTTTTGACCCGTATCGCAAGGCCGTCGCCGGCACGGGCACGCACATTTTCTGGATCAGTTCAGAACACAACTGGAACGCGGTTTGTCACGCCGGCGTCGTGGCGGCGGCGCTCGCCGTCTGCTCTGACCGCAACGAGCGGGCGTTTTTCGTGGCTGCGGCCGAAAAGTATTCGCAGGATTATCTGCGCGGATTCGGCGGGGACGGTTACTGCGCCGAGGGAATGGGCTACTGGAATTACGGGTTCGGCCATTACATTCAGTTGTGCGAGACGATCTATCAGGCCACGAAAGGCGGTGTTGACCTTTACAAACTCGAAGGTGCCCGCGATGCGGCCATGTATCCGGTGCGCATCCGACTGCTTGACGATCTCTATCCCGCTTACGCCGATTGTTCACTGAACTCCAAGCCGGCGACGACATTGATGGGTTACATCAACCGACGCTACGACCTCGGCTTGAAGGAATTCGCCAGCATCCCCTTGCCCACAAACGTCCGCAGCCTGCCGGCTCTGCTCATGTATGCGTGTCCCAATTCGGCCACGTCCCGCCCCGCAGTCAACGGCAAGGAGTTTTACGAGATTCGGACTCTGTTTGAGCACGGCGGCGTATTGAACTGCAGGCCGTTGCCCGGCACGGTCTGCCGCATGGCGGTCTCGCTCAAAGGCGGACACAACGCCGAGCCGCACAACCATAATGACCTCGGAAGTTTCGTGCTGGCCGTCGGCAAAGAGGTCCTGATTCTCGATCCCGGCGGCGAAGTTTATACCGCCCGCACGTTCAGCAAGGATCGTTACAAGAGCAACCTCCTCAACTCCTTCGGCCACCCGGTGCCCGTCGTCGCCGGCCAACTCCAGCGTTCCGGCGCGACAGCCAAAGCCGTCGTCGTGGCGAAACATTTTACCGACGCCACTGACACCTATGCGCTCGACCTGCGCAGCGCCTACGACATGCCCGCCTTGCAAACGCTCACGCGGACATTCCTCTTCAACCGGACCGGCCAAGGCGCGTTGACGGTGACCGACGACTTTGCGTTTGTCACGCCGCAAACATTCGGCTCCGCGTTGATCACCTACGGACAATGGAAACAACTCTCGGCTCATGAACTGCTGATTTGCGGGAAACAGGAAGCAGTGAAAGTGACCATCAACACCGGCGGCCTGCCCTTCACCGTCACCTCCGAGGTCATCAAAGAAGAGAATCACAGCAAGACACAGCCGACCCGCATCGGCATCAACTTGACCAATCCGCAGCCGAAAGGCAAAGTGGTCCTGATGATTACTCCGGTGGCCATGCAGTGATGAAAGCGTTATTCGCAATTCTCCTTGCGCTTGGTGCGCCACTTGCGCCGCTTTGCGGCCAAACCAATTGTTACCTCGACGTTGTTCGCCGGTTCGCCGACACGATGATCGAGCACGGACGCGACAAATACGGCCCGATTCACACGGCCATGTTTATGAGCGTGCTCGACCGCAAAACGCTGTCGCCACCGTCGAAACTGCCGCCCGCGCCTGGCGGCGTCCGACAAGGCGACCGTTGCGATTGCTACGGCTCCAACCTCCAGCACCAGTTCAACTTCCTCCGATGTCTGGAGGCGCTCACTGAGCTGACCGGCGAATCGAAATATCGCGAGGCGGCCGAGCAGGCCGTGCTCGACACGTTCCGCTACGCGCAGTCGGAAACGACGGGCTTGATGGGCTGGGGCGAACATCTCTGGTGGGACGCGCGCGAGGACAAGGTTTCTTCGCTGAATCCGGAGCGGAAACTCATCCACGAAACGAAACGAAGTTTCCCCTACTGGCCGCTGTTGTTCGCACGCAACCCAGAGGCTGCGAAACGTTTTGCCTTGGGACTCTGGGAGCATCAGATACGCGACCAGAAGACCGGCGACTTCAGCCGTCACGCCTACTGGGATCGTCACGGGCCAAGCGGACAACATTCCTTCCCGAAGGAAGGCAGCTACATGCTCGATGTCTGGTCGCGCGCCTACGCCGACACCCGCGACGCCGTGTACTTGAAGGCGATCGACGTGCTGACGCGCCGTTATCTCGGCAAGATCAACCAACGCGGGTTGCTGGAACACGGCGAGTACGACCCGCAACGGTGTATCCCCATCGAGATGCTGTATCTGGCCATTCACGGCCACGAATCCGCACAGCGCCTGCCGCCCGGCGAACTGCGGGAAAAACTCGAACGATTGTGCGCAGAGATTGACCGCGGTTTTCAAGGACTGCCGCACGAGCCGAAAGGCCGCGGCTTCATCCGCGCCTGTTTCACCGACACCGGAGAACCGCAACCGTGGCGAAAGGACAAGCCCAACAGCCCCAGCGGCTGGTCGCCGCCGTGGGAATCCGGTTACGGGCTTCGAATCTCGGCGGAGTTCGCCGTGAAAAGTTACGACCGCTACCGGCAACTGTCCGATGGCGCCGTCAAAACCAAATACCGTCAGTTTATCCTCGACACCGCCGACGCCTACGAAACGCAGGAACCGCCGGCGGGTGTGGACTTGTGGCCGCGCGATTTCGGTTACGTCATCTATTGCCAGTTGGCCGCTCACAACCTCGCCGGCGATGCAAAGTATCTCGACCGCGCCCGACATTTCGCCGACAAGGCCCTGGCCGTGTTCTTCGATGGCAACTCTCCTCTGCCCCGCGCCAGCGTGAAGTCGCGGCATTACGAATCCGTCACGATGAGCGATGTGCTTTTGTATGCGCTGCTCCGTCTTGATCTGACCTTGAACAAGAAAACCACTTCCCTGCAAGATGTGATCATTGATTAGAAAGGAACACGATGATGACACGACGGGAGTTCATTCACACGAGCGCTTTGGCGTTGCTTGCGGCGGGCGCACTGGCGACGGACGAACCAAGTTACCTCGACATCGTGCGCCGTTACGCCGACACGATGATCGAGCACGGACGCGACTGCTATGGCGCAGTGGAGTCGCCCTTGTTTGCCGTCGCGCTCGACCGCAAGACATTGAAGTTGCCGGAGAAGAAGCCCGCCAGCATCAGCGGCATCCGCGAGGGCGACCGTACGCTCACCGGCGCCAACCCCATGCACGACCTCAATTTTCACCAGACGCTCTACGCGCTGACGAAAGCCACCGGCGAGAAACGATACGCGGCTGAGGCGGACAAGTCGCTGAAATGGTTCTTCGAGCATTGCCAAAGCCCGAAAGGATTGATGGCGTGGGGAGAACATCAGGGCTGGGATTTTCTGAAGGACGCGCCAAGCGCGCCGAAAGCGCCGCACGAGTTCTATCGTCCGTGGGCGCTGTGGGAGCGGTGTTTCGCGCTCGCGCCCGAGGCGTCTCACCGGTTCGCTCTCGGTCTGTGGAATCACCAGATTGCCGACCACAAAACCGGCGCGTTCTCGCGTCATGCCATGGATATCTGGGACACGACCAAGCCCAGCGCCCGCAAAGGCTACGAGTTCCCGCGTCATGGCGGTTTCTACATCGCCACATGGGCGGCGGCTTACGAACGGACAAAAGACCCGGAAATGCTGAAGGCCATCGAATGTCTGGTGGACTCGTTTGAAGCGCGTCGCAACAAGACGACCGGCATCATCCCTGCCGAGAGCAACACGCCGGAGTTGGTCTGGCCACAGAGCAATCTCTCGCTGGCGATTGACCTCGCCGACAGCGCGAAGAAAGTGCCCGCGCCGCTCGCCAAGAAAATGTTCGCGTGCGCGGCGGCCATTGACGACACTTTCCTCGCTATAAAACACGAGCTGGGACCGGACGGCAACGGTTTCCTCAAAGCCGTGCGCGCCTCAACGCTGGAGCCGACCGACACCTACACCGCGCGCGGCATCAATAAGCCGGGAAAGAAAGATTCCTGGACGCACACGTGGGAAACCGGCTACGGCGAAGCCACCGACGCGCAAGTGGCCATGCTCTGCTTCTTGCGCTGGCACCAGAACAAGCGCGACGGTCTCAAGCAACTCTTTCTGGCCGCCGCCGACCGTTATCTTGTGCGCGAGCCGGACCTGTCCATCACGCTGTATCCTGGCGCGCTGGCCGACGCCATCGCCACCTTGACCGCCGCGTATCGGCTCACGGGCGATGCGAAGTATCTCGCGCGCGCTGATGGGTTTGCCAAAACCGCCTGCGACGTGTTCTTCAAGGACTCGCCGCTGCCTCGCGCCAGCTCCAAGCACGACCACTACGAAGCCATCACCCGCGGCGACACGCTGGCAATGGTGCTCCTCGACTTGTGGGCTGCCCAGGCTAGACCGGGCCTCGATCTGGAATTGGTCTGGGCCGACCGATAAACAAAGCGGGACAAGGATCGCTTCTTTCGTCAGGGGATGCGCCAATACTTTCATCAAGCGGGTCACTTGACACGCCACCACCTGCTTCCTGCGGCGCAACCACGTATCGTTTTGAGACCATCGCGTGGCGGTGCTGATTCCCCAGCCTCCGAGTCAACCAGAATGCATCAGCTACTGACTTCGATTTCTTTGAGTTCCCGCCCGTTCTTGTCCTTTCAGAAGGTGAGTCCGTTGACGTGACCGCCGCCGGCAACCGCTGCTGCCATGCTCGGACTTGAGAATTCAACGTCTCGCGTGAAGCGTAGCCTCTCGCCGTTCTCAATAAGCGCCCCATCGTTGCCCCCGGCCTCATGCCGCGACAGGTCAACGTCACGGATGATCTTCGCACTCACGCTCACTCTTCGGGACGGGACACACCATACAATCACAATGAAAACTTTACAGCGCGCTTCGGTTCTGGTAGAGGTAGCTCCATGAAACCGCTTTTCGTCGTCCTGTTTCCGTGTCTTCTGTGTGTTCCGTGGTTTTCATCTTCGGGCGCAACGAAACCGAATTTCATCATCATCCTCGCCGATGACATGGGCTTCTCGGACGCCGGTTGTTACGGCAGTGAGATTGCGACGCCGAACCTCGACAGGCTCGCCGCCAACGGCCTGCGGTTCACGCAGTTTTACAACACCGCCCGTTGCTGGCCGACACGCGCCTCGCTTCTGAGCGGTTACTACGCCCAGCAGATTCACATGGACCCGCCGCAAGGGCGGTTGCCGTCGTGGACACGATTGCTGCCGCACCACCTCAAACCGCTCGGATACCGCAGTTACCATGTTGGGAAATGGCACGTCATGGGCGCGCCGAAACCGGTCGCCGACGGCGGCTTCGATCATTCCTACTGGTTTCAAGATTGGGACCGCTATTTCTCGCCGGTGCTGCACTACGAGGACGATGTGCAAGCGCCGCCGGTCCAACCGGACAGCGGTTACTACGCGACAACGGCGTTTGCTGATCGTGCCATCGGTTTCCTGAAAGATCACGCAGCGAATCACGCGGACAAGCCGTTTTTCCTGTACCTCGCGTTCATCGCGCCGCATTTCCCGTTGCACGCGCCGCAGGAAGACATCGCGCGTTATCGAGACAAGTATGTTGAAGGCTGGGACGCGGTTCGACAGCGGCGTTACGAGCGGTTGCGCAACATCGGCATCGTCCACTGCGCTCTGGCCGCGCCGGAGCCGACATTCTCGCCGCGCTACTTCAAGCCGCAGGTGCTCGAAACGCTCGGCCCCGGCGAGTCTCGGTTCGCAATCCCGTGGAAAGACCTCACCGACGAACAGAAGAAGTTTCAGGCGACGAAGATGACGATTCACGCTGCCATGATCACGCGCATGGACTACGAGATTGGCCGCGTCATCGAGCAAGTGCAGGCGATGGGCGCGTTTGAGGACACGTTGATTTTCTTTCTGTCGGACAATGGCACCGATGCGACGATACTGGTTCGCGGCGAAGGCCACGACCGCGCCGCCGCGCCCGGCTCTTGGCGGTCGTTTCTCTGTCTGGGACCGGGCTGGTCCACGGTGGGTAACACACCGTTCCGCCGGCACAAGGTGTGGGTCCACGAGGGCGGTATTTCGACGCCGCTCATTGCACATTGGCCGCGCGGTATCGCTGCGCGCGGGGAGCTCCGCCACAATGTCGGCCACATCATTGATTTTGTTCCGACGCTTCTGGAATTGGCTGGCGCGAAGCCATCGTTGCCGCCGGGCGCGCCGCCGCTGCCTGGTCGTAGTTTGGCGCCGGTGTTTGTCAAGGACGGCAGCGTTTCTCGCGATGAAGTTTTCTTCCATCACGAGGGAAACCGTGCCCTGCGTATGGGCGACTACAAGCTCGTTTCCGCCCGTGAAGACAATGACCGTTGGGAGCTGTTCAACCTGGCGACAGATCGTTGTGAACAGCAGGATCTGGCTGCCGCGCAGCCCGACCGTGTCCGTGAGATGGCCGCGCGCTGGCAGCAATTGCAGGAACAGTTCATCCGCGATGCAGGCCCGGCTGTGCAACTCGCAAAAAGAGCCAAACGGCGGTGACCCGCTTGACAAATCGGAGCAGCTTATTAATTATTTTGGCGCGTTGTGTTGTTCACCGCACGCTCGCAGAAGCAGGCGGTGTGTATTCGTGATGTGCAAATGGACCCAAATAAAGGACGGAAAACATGAAAACACGACAACTCTATACTCTGATGGTTCTTGTTCTCGTGGCCAGTGGCGGGCTGGTTCGCAGTCAAGCCGCCGAGAAGGAGACGGCTCCCGACCTGCCCGAACGACGCATTACCGCCGCGCTGCAGTATCCGGGCATCACGCTGTCGCCCGATGACAGTTTCAGCGTGGACCTTCTCATCAAAAACCGGGGACGCAGCGATGAAACGGTGTTGGTCGAAGTGACCGAAAAACCGAAGGACTGGAATGTGGAAATCAAACGCTGGGGCACGCTGGTCAGCGGCGTTTTCGTCGCCTCGAAGGAAGACCAAACGCTGACGCTGAGCGGCAAACCTGCCGACAAGGAAATCAAAAAGTTGCCGCCGGGAACCTATCGTTTCGGGATCAAGGCGCAGACCGCCGATGGCGCGTTGACGCAGACTTCTTCCATCACGGTCACGGTCGTTTCCGCCGAGAAGGCCACCGAACGCGTGAGCATTGACACATCGTATCCGACCTTGCGCGGGCCGTCGGGCGACAAGTTTTCGTTCTCGTTGGACGTGCGCAACGACACGGGGCAGGACGCGGTGTTCAATTTCCGAGCCACGACGCCGCCGGGTTGGGAAGTGTCGTTTAAACCGGCCTACGAGTCGAAGCAGATCAGTTCGCTGCAAATCAACTCCGGCTCGAGCAAGACGGTGGAAATGGAGGTGACACCGCCGTATAACGCGCAGGCCGGTGAATACGACTTCAAGGTGGAAGCGCAATCGCCGAAAGCCAAGGCGGAAAAGGAATTGAAAGTAGTGCTGACCGGCACGTACGGGTTGAAGGCCGGCACGCCGAGCGGCCTGCTCTCGCTGGTGACCGAGCGTGGTCAGAAGGCCAACGTCACGTTGCTGGTGCAAAATCGCGGTTCGGCGCCGCAGAACGAAGTGCGTTTCAGCGCATTGAAGCCGGAGAACTGGAAAGTCGAGTTCAAACCCGAAAAACTCACGAATCTCCAGCCGGGCAGCGTCGGCCAAACCGAGATCACCATCACGCCGGCGGATCAGGCGATGGTCGGCGATTATTCGGTCGCCGTACAAGTCGAGGGGGAAAAGGCCAATCAGGATGTTGAGTTCCGCGTTACCATCAAAGCCGCCTCGACGTGGGGTTGGATCGGCGTGGGCATCATCGTGGTGGTCATCATCGGATTGGCCATCAGCTTCCGCGTACTCGGACGACGTTGAGCCATGTCGGTCATCATTCAAACCGAAGGGTTGACTCGCCGCTACGGTCGTCAGGTGGCCGTGGACGGTCTGACGATGGAGATTCGCGAGCGGGAGATTTTCGGTTTTCTCGGCCCGAACGGCGCCGGCAAAACCACCACGATCCTGATGCTGTTGGGGCTAACCCAACCCACGGCTGGGAGCGCTCGCGTGCTGGGGTACGATCCGTCACGCGACCCGCTCGAAATCAAGCGGCAGGTCGGTTACCTGCCGGAAAATGTCGGCTTCTACGATGACCTCACCGGGCGAGAGAATCTCCGTTACATCGCCCGTCTCAATCGGATTCCCGAAAACAAGATTCCCGGCGAGATTGAGGCGGCGCTCACGGCGGTGGGCCTCAACGGGGAGGGCGACAAACTTCTTGGCGCCTACTCGCGCGGCATGCGGCAGCGGCTCGGTATCGCGGAATTGCTGATCAAAAATCCGAAGCTGCTGATCCTTGACGAACCGACATTGGGGTTGGACCCCGATGTCACCAATAAGATGCTGGACCTGATTGTGACGCTCAGCCGTGAGCGGGGGATCACGGTGATGTTGTCATCGCACCTGCTCAATCAGGTGCAACGCATCTGCACCCGCGTCGGCATCATGAACAAGGGCAAACTGGTTGCCATCGGCACCATCGAAGAACTGGCCAAACGAAAACCGGGCGAGGCAGGAGGCCCGAACCTAGAAGAAATCTACATGCGTTACTTCAAGGAGACGTAAGCCATGTGGACCATCTGTAGAAAAGAGCTTGCGGACCACTTCAGTTCCACCCGCTTCCTGATTCTGTTTTGCCTGATTTTGATGGTGGCGCTGGTCTCCACCTACATGGTCGCCTCCAACATCCGCGAAGCCCTCGAAGGCGTCTCCAAACCTTCGCAGGTGTTTCTACTGGTTTTCACCACGCGCGGCGAATTCTTCTCGCTGGTGCAATTCATCGCGTTTTTCGGGCCGCTGCTCGGCATCATCATGGGCTTCGATGCCATCAACCGCGAACGCCAGCACAACACACTGGCCAAGCTGGTGTCGCAGCCGATTTTCCGTGACGCGGTGATCAACGGCAAATTCCTTGCCGGCGTCATCACCGTGAGCATTGCGTTGACCGCGCTACTGCTGTTGTTGGTCGGAATGGGGCTTCTGACGGTCGGCGTCGTTCCCGGCGTCGAAGAAATCGGTCGGCTCGTGCTGTATCTGATCATCAGTATCGCCTACGTTTCCTTCTGGCTGGGGCTGGCGATTCTGTTTTCCATCGTGCTCCGTTCGCTGGCCACCTCGGCGCTGGCGGCGGTGGCACTGTGGATTTTCTTCTCTTTCTTCATCGGATTCGCGTCATCGCTGATCGCGGACGCGGTGTCGCCGGTTCGCAACCCGCGCGATCCTGAAGAACTGGTGGCCAACCGCAACGTTTCCGACGCCGTCAACCTGATCTCCCCCACTGTGCTCTACTCGCAAGCCACCTCCAGTATTCTCGACCCGTATCGGCGCACGCGAAGCAATCTGGTTCTGACCGGACCGCTGGAACGAATTTCCATGGAGCGATTCCGCAACCCGCTACCGTTGGATCAGTCCCTTTTGGTCGTGTGGCCCTACCTGACCACGCTGGGGGCATTGACGCTGATCTGTTTCGGTCTGTCCTACACCATCTTCATGCGTCAGGAAATCCGGTCGCTCTAGTTGCGCTGTGGCGACTGTTCGCTGTGCAACGCCCAGCCGTTGTGATGTATCCAACAGAAACGGAGCCGCAACCGTTCACGTATCGCGCCAAAGAGAATGTGAAGAGCCGACTGGCGACCCATGCGCCTGTTGCACTCAAGTCCGCCCCGTATCCACTCATCCTCTTCGCGCACGGCGGTTACGGCTCCGGTTACGACTCGGTTTTCTTCACGGATACCACGCCAGCCGCGGCTAGGTTGTCGCAGCACCGGACTACGGCGACATGATTCCGCCCGGATACACGCGACAGATCGCGTTCTCGCGGATCAATGGCGGCCCCCCGGCGCATCCGTTGCGGGTTTTGTCCGTGGCCGCACTTTTCGTCCCAGACATGAATCTGTTGCACGGTGCCATCAACGAACAGGCCATCGGCATCTGCGGCCATTCGCTCGCTCGGCGCGACGGCACTCGGCAAAATGGGCGCCCACCCTGTTCCGCGTCACAAAGACGTGCGATCGAAAGCCGCGCTCCTCTTCTCAGCACCGGCCTACCCGTGGGAGAACCCACTGAATGAACATCACAGTGCCATCATGGTCATGACAGGCGATGAGGATGCGCCTGCGTTGGGGCCGGACGTGCCGCGCCGGATTCTTTATGACAGGGCCACCCCCCGAAAGTTCTATCTCGTGCTGTAGGACGCGACGCACTTCGCCTTGGCCAGCCTGGGTTGCGGCGGGGGGCCGACGTACTAAGCCGTCGTCGAGCAGCGGCCGCAGACGAAGGCGATCTGCCGGTACGGGTTGGCGTTCTTTGAGAGATTCTTGCCAGACGCACCGGCGACAGTTTTGAACACAATGACTCCTGAGTGGGTTTACTACGGGAAGGAGAAAAGCCCCGCACGAACCTCCGAATGGGGCAAAGAACCTCCTCCAAACCGGGCAGGCGGCACCGGCGGGATTCGTAGGGAGTTTCGCAAGGGACTGAAATAGGATGCGTTTTTCGCTGTGCAATTCTCCGGCACCGTGGTGAAATATGGAGCATGAAGACACTCTCTCGCCGGGATTTCATCCGAAACGTTACCGCCGCCACCGTCGCAGTTCCCTTTGCCTCGATGCCGGCGGCGGTTCCTGCCATCAACATCGGCTCACGCCGCGAATTGTTCGTGGATGATTTCCTCATCGAACGATTGACCGGCGCGCAACTGAAACTGCACAAGCCAGAGCCGCGCGATGTCGCGCTCGTTTGCGACGCGCCGTGGGAGGGCAACACATCTGCCTACTTCACGCTCTTTCAGGACGGTTACCGATTCCGCGCGTATTATCGCGGCTCGCATTACGACGAGAAGACGAAGAAAGCGTCGCATCCCGAAGTCGCCTGTTACGCGGAGAGCAAGGACGGCATCACGTGGACGAAACCAAAGCTCGGCGTCTGCGAGTTCAACGGCTCCAAAGAAAACAACATCATCTGGACCGGCCCCGGCTCCCACAACTTCACGCCATTCAAGGACGCGAATCCGTCCTGCCCGCGCGACGCACGGTACAAAGCGTTGGCCGGCGGCTCGACCTTGATCAATGGAAAAAAGAAAGCCTGCTTGAACGCGCTGAAGTCGGCCGACGGGACTCACTGGACGATGATGGCGGAGGCGGTCATCACCGCCGGCGCGTTCGATTCGCAGAACCTCGCGTTCTGGGATGCCGTGCGCGGCGAGTATCGCGCCTACTGGCGGATATTCACCGACAAAGTGCGCGCCATTCGCACGGCGACCTCGAAGGACTTCATCCACTGGGAAAACCAAGCCGACCTGAAGTATGTGGATTCCCCGCCGGAGCATCTCTACACTAACGCCGTGATGCCTTACTTCCGCGCGCCGCATCTCTTCATTGCATTTCCGACGCGCTTCCAACCCAAAACCCAACAAGTGGAACCGATCTTCATGACTAGCCGCGACGGTGTTTTGTTTCGTCGCTGGGCCGCGGAACTCATCCCGATCACCGCGCCGAAAGATCGTGACGGAAATCGCAGCAACTACATGACGTGGGGTCTGCTCCAATTGCCCGACAACGACCGCGAACTGTCCGTGTATGCCACAGAAGCCTACTACAAAGGTCCCGGCAGCCGGCTGCGCCGATTCACCTTCCGCACCGACGGATTTGTGTCGGTTCATGCGCCTTCGGCCGGCGAACTGCTCACCAAGCCACTGCGTTTCACCGGCAACACGTTGGAACTAAACGTCAGGGGCAGCGTCCGCATGGAGATTCGGGATGTCGAAGGGAAACGCATCTTGAACGAGTCCGAGTCAATCTCAGGCGACCACATCGCTCACGTGGTCAAATGGAAACGCGGCGACAATCTCAGCGATCTTGCCGGCAAACCTGTGAGGCTACGCTTCGAGTTGAGCGATGCCGATCTGTTCTCGATCAAATTCAAATCATGATGCAGGGTGAAACGCGCAACACCATTTCGATTCAGAGAGCACTGATGGTGACCTGGCGCAACAACATGTTGTTTGTTTTGTTGGCGGCGTCCGCCGTGGCCAGCAGCGCCGAGATGCCGGCGTTGCGCGATGAGTTCCCCAAAGCGGTCCACTACCGTTACGCGAACAACTTCAAAGTCAAACCGGGACAGGAGGAAACCGCCTACCGCGATTGGTTGGCGAACTACGGGTGCCTCATGGGAGCGGAACTGGATGGGCGCGTCACCCTCAGCAACGACGGACGGCGCGAAATCATCGAGCGGGTCAAACGCGAGCATCCAGAACAATTCCTCATTTTCTACAGCACCGGCCACATCAAAGTTCCCACCGAACAGACCGATCCGGCCTCCGGCAAACTCAGCGACTACAGTCATGGTCATTGGGTGTATCTTCCGCGCGTGCGGGTCTTGCACGACATTCCCGCCGAATCGGGCATTTCCGAATTGCGCGTGCAACTCCCTTCGCCGGTGAAGCGCAGCGACGGCGATACGCGCCTGCAAGATGAAGACGTGGCCGCATCCAAAACTCGCGGCGCGTTCAGCTTGCGACCGGATCGCGGCGATGACATCTGCCTGTATTCGCTGCGCGCCGACGGAACGCCGGACTGGGAAAACGCCGAACAAGTGCGGCTCGTCGGATTGGACGAAGACCGCGGCGTCATTCGAGTGCAGCGCGGTTGCTACGGCACGTCCCCGCGCGCATTCACCGGCGCTGTCTTTGCGGCGGTGCACGCGGAAGTGACCAGCTTCCACGGCTGGCTCTACAATTTCTCAACGTTTTGTCCGAGAGATCGGCAAGGCCGTACTGCGGGTGATGTTTGGGCCGAAGCGTACGCGCGGATTTTTCGGCCCGGCGGCAGCAGCGCGCACTTCGACGCGCTGCAACTGGACACATTGCTCGATGACATCTGGCCCGGTCGCGGCTCCGACATAAACAACAACGGACTCGACGATGCGACCGAAGACCTTGGCGGCGTGAACTGGTTTGGCGTCGGCCTGTGTCGCGCGTTGGAGAAACTGCGCGCTCTGTTGCCGGCAAGAACGCTTTTGTTGCCCGATGCTGGCAACCGCGCCTTTGCTTATGTCAACGGCTGGGAGGTCGAGGGGTTTCCTGGGCGCCACGACCCGGCCTGGCGCAAGTACTCCGAAGTCTGCAACCGGCTGGAATTGTCCCGACACCTTTGCCGTCCGCCGCGTTACACGCATGTTCAACACAAGATTTTCAATTACACGCTCAGCCAAGAGGGAGAACCGCGAATCTTGTGTGGCCGCGATCTGCCCTTTCATCTGAGCCGCGCCGTGATGGGGTTGGCCACCATTCACGAGGCAGCCGTGACGTGGTATAGTCTGCCGCCGCCCGAATCGGACGGTCGCGCGGGAGTTTACGACGAAATGCGGATGGGAGCCGCCAATCGGCTCGCTTGGCTGGGCAAACCGCTGGGCGACATCCTCTATGCGGCTCGCTCCACGTCCAATCTCTGCGCCGGCGCCGTGACACTGCCGCTGACGGTCGCCGGCAGGGCAACAACCAACGCCCGTTTCTCTGTGACGGTGACAGCCACAGAGCCGGAATTGTTCGTGTTCGCACGGTGGCGCGGCGCGCCGCGCGCGGGCGTTGGTGTGACGATGCCGCGACTCGCGGTCGTTTCGCTGCGCGGCGGTTCATCGGGTAAAGGCGATCTGCTGCCTGCCGAAGGGCGAACCGTTCAAGCCGGGTGGCGTTTTCAAGACGGCTCGACGCAGATGTTGCCGGCGGTGGGGACGCGCGTGGATGTATTCGACGGCTGGCGGCGATTCCAAATCGGCGCCAAACACACCGCTGCCATGCATCTATTCTGGGAAAAACGTTGTCGTGTGTCCGCAGGTGATCGTCTTGCGTTGGCTGTTTTCCCCGGAAGCGGCGCTTACAGTGTGGAGGCTGCCGAAGTCCGCGCCGACGGCACAACCGGTGAATTCCGGCAGGTGGTGACGCCGTTCACGGCGATTGGTCCATCTGTATTCCAGCGCAATGTGCCTCTGGATTCGTTGGGGCTGGCCGGCAAAGAAGTGCTACTGCGGTTTCTCGTGGCCGCCTCCAAGGGCCGCGCCAACGGCATTTGGAGCGAGGTGTTGCTGGGACCGCCCGTGCTCGGCGACTGGCCGGCGTTGGGAACAATTCAACGAAACATCTGCGGCTATGTCGCCGCCGCATCCTGTCGCCAGACGTTTCATTTCAATCACGTGCCAGCGCGAGTGCCGCTGGAACTAACGTTCGAGTTCGAGGGACCGGAGCCGGTCACAATCGAGGAGTTGTCGGTTCATGCGGCCAGCGGTCTAGTCGCGCGCGAGTTCGAGCGGGGCGTGGTGCTGGTCAATCCGTCGCTTCGGCCACAGGTGTTTGATCTGCGACGATGCTTTCCCGGTCGAGCGTTTCGCCGGATCCAAGCCACAGCCAACCAAGATACAGTGGTCAACAATGGAAAACAGCTCGGCGACACCGTCATGCTCGGGAGCCTGGACGGTCTGTTCTGTGTTGCGGAACCATGAAACCTATCTTCACAACCATCGCTTGTCTTTTCGCTGCCGCGCTTAGTGGCCACGGCCTGACGCCGGTCGTGCCGAAGCAACAATCAACTCATGTCATCGCCGCATCATCGGAGACGCCTGACAATCCCTATCTCGCCTTCCCTGCAGTGCTGGACGTTGGCCGTGAAGTGCTGGTCTCGTTCAAGCGCGGCCGCTCTCATGGCGCCGATTCGGATGCCGCGTTGGATTACCTCCGTCTCGACAAGAATTCCAGTGCGCGGCTTTTCCGTGGCGCGCTGGCCGCGTTGCCGGGCGAAATCATGCAGATGGGCGAGTGGGCGATATTTCCCAATGGTGACATCGCCAACTACATTGACGCGCAGCACGGCAACAAACCGCCGCTTCGCAGTGGCTTGTGCGTCGTGCGCTCCACGGACGGCGGGCGCACCTTTGGCCCGCCGCAACGGGTCGGCCCGGTGGAAGGCGTGGAATACGGTTACGCCTTCGACGCCATCACGCGCGGGAAGACAACGTGGATGTTGGCGATGACCTTCGCCAATCTCCCCGGCGGCAAACTCGTCCACAAAACGGGGAGCAAACCGGGCTCCGTGGATGTGATCCGCAGCGACGACAACGGCCTGACATGGCGTTTCGTCCGCAGCATCACCACGGAACTGGACAACGCGCCGATCAATGAGAGCGCATTTGTGCCGTACGCCGACGGATTCATCGTGGCCGCTCGCGGTTACGACAACCGACAGTGGTTGCTGCGAACAGACGCGCAGTTCAAGGCGCTCGCCAAGACCGACCTGACGGCTGCCCACAAGTTCATCACATCGCACATCGGGCGGCCGCGACTGTTCCAACGAGACCGTTCCTACTATCTTTTGGGGCGAAACTGGGCGACAAAAGGCGTGATGCAACTTGCGCTGTTCAAGTTCGATCCCGTCACGCTTGCCATCTCGCGTCACGTGATCTTGGACAACGCGGAAGGCAAGCCGGTGGGCGACGGCTATTACGCGCAGCCGTATTGGCAGGAACGCGATGGACAAACGCGTTTCCACGTCATCACCTACAAGCGCGGCGAATCAAAGACAAGCGACATCATCCGCCTCCAATTCGACTGGCAGGAGGTACGATGAAACTAAAAGCACTGCTTGTAGTGTTGCCCCTGACTTTGCTTCAAATGGTAAGCGCTGTGGAGCTTGTGCTGGTCTCCGGCGGACAGGCGCGTGTTCCAATAGTCATTCCCTCAAACCAGAAAAGCACCGCGGCCACCGATCTGCAGCAGATAATTCGGAAGATCTCGGGAGCAGCCCTTGAGATTGTCACGCTCGACCAGTGGAAGCAACGCTTCTCACCTGCACCTGCCATATTCATGGGGTGCACGCCCGTGAAGAAGGCGCAGATCGCCAACGAGGAATGGAGTTGTGTGGAAGTGCGGTCCGACGGCGTGTTTTTCCACGTCAATCCCAAGGCTTCGCCGTCAACCCAGGAGATGGCCATGCAGCACGCGGTGAATTGTTTTGCGCGGCAGGCGCTCGGTTGTCGCTGGCTGATGCCGGGCGAACTGGGCGAGGTGATGCCTCAACGGCGCACGATCGCTCTCGTCCCAACGACGATGGAGCAAAATCCGGTGTTCTGGTTCCGCCGGTTGCGCGACGAGCAAGCGCGCTATGGCGGCAAGGAGTCCCGCCATCAACGGGCCTTGGACATGCTTCAAGCGAGCGGCAAGGATGAGACGTTGAAAGAAGCAGAGAAAAACATGGGCGCTGCCGAGTGGTTGATGCGAATGAACACCGGGGCACGTTTCCCCTTCGCCTTCGGCCACAATTTTGCCGGCTGGTGGGACAAATACGGCCGTGCGCATCCCGAATACTTTGCGCTCCAGCCCGACGGCACACGCACGCAGCGGCCGCCGCGCGAGCGGCTGTGCGAATCCGAACCGCGTCTCTGGAACCAACTGGCCAGTAACATCATCGCGGCGTTCGATGCCGACCCGAACTTGCGCATGTTTTCCATTTGCGAGAACGACGGGGCCGTGCGGAACAAGTTCTGCATGTGCCCGCGCTGTAGGGCGCTCGATCCGCCCAACGCGCCAAAAGTCAAGGACGGGAAAATTTATAACCCCAAAACGGGCGAGCCGTTTGCGGAAGGTTACCCAGCCCTGAGTGACCGGGTCTTCACGTTCTACAACGAAGTCGCGCGCCGCGTGAAAGAGAAGCATCCCGACCGTTACCTCGGTGCCTACGCCTACAGCGTTTATCGCACGCCACCTGTCAATCTCAAAAAAGTCGAGGACAACATCATCGTGTCGCTCGTCTCCGATGACCTGTCGCTGTTGGAAGGTTGGAGCAAAATGGCATCCAACTTGTTCATTCGTCCCAATCGCCTGGGCGATACCAAGACTTTCGGCATGGTTCGCAACGACGCCCGCCGGCTCGGCCGATTCATCCAAAGCACGGCCCGCTACAACGTGCTCGGACACGATTGGCCCGGCCTCTACGGCAACTGGGCTACACAAGGATTGAACTATTACGTCGTCGCCATGATGCTCTGGGACCCGACACAAGATGTTGAAAGCCTGATCGAAGATTACCTCGTGTCCGCTTACGGTGAACGCGCACTCGCGGCCATGCGGCGGTACTTCGACAAACTGGAGGTCCTGACCAATGAAATCCTCAGCAATCGCGACTATGCTTCCGCGCCAGCCAAGAGCAACCCGGAACCGTTGCTGATGCATTACGCGGCAGCCCGGCTCGAGGACTTGGAACGCTGCCTGTCCGAAGCGCGAGAAGCCACTCTACCCAATTCGCCCGAACGACGGCGCGTCGAGTTGAACCTGCTTGGCTTGGACTACACGCGGCGCGTCTGCCGTCTCATCGCCGACATCCGCGATTCCCGCGACAGGAGGCCTTATGAAACCGAATGGCGCAAACATGCTCCATACTTTGCCGAGCTGGCCAAGAACCGATATTTCGGCGTGTCACGCAATCTGACAACGCTGCTGCCGGCTCTTCGCAAGATCGCCCCAAAGAGCCTTTCACATTCGACAACCCGCACGCCATGATGAAGTCTACCTTCGCTATCCTGCTGTTGTTCCCTCTTGTGGCAACTCAAGCTGGGAACGCGCCCGCGCCGATTGCCCACGCAGGTGGCATCTGCGCCCCGCTCGTTATCACGCAGGCTCGGTTACTTGGAGACGGGGGAAATGAGCAAAAGCAAGCTTAGCTCCGTCCTCTTGATCGTTCCATTGATCGCACTGGGTGGACACGCACCCGAAACAATCCCACTCTGGCCCGGCAAGCCGCCGAAGTTTGTGGAGAACGCTCCGCCGGAAACCGTGGACGAGCACGGGCGCATCAAGATGGTTTCTGTGCCCGCCATCAGCCTTTATCTTCCGCCGAGCGAAAAAAGCACCGGTATGGCCATTGTCGTCTGCGCCGGTGGCGGATATGGAGGATTGGACTGGCGGACGCATGTGGTTTATGCCGCCGACGTGTTCAACCCAAAGGGCGTCGCCGTCATCGGTTTGAAGTATCGCACGCGCCCGCCACACAAAGTGGACAACGCCGGCATTCAGGAGATTGCGTTGCTCGACGCGAAACGCGCGGTGCGTCTCGTGCGACATCGCGCTGCGGAGTGGAACCTCAACCCGCGCAAGATTGGCATCGTCGGCTATTCGGCGGGCGCGAATCTGGCAATGAATCTTGCCGCAAACTTCGACAGGGGCGATCCACAAGCAACCGACCCCGTTGAGCGCCACAGCAGCCGGCCTGACTTTGCCGTCGGCTTGGGCGTCTGGCATTGGCGGCAGAAGGAATCGCCGTTCAAATTCCGCAAGGACACGCCGCCGGTGTTTTTGGTTCATGCAACCACTGACGCGCCGCTGGAGTTGCCGCAGCAAATCAAAACCGACTTGGAGAAACTTGGCGTGCCGGTGAAGTTAGAAATGTTCGAGGAAGGCGGCCACGGGGTCGGCAATCTGATCCCCACGCGAGTGAAACACGGCTTCCCACCGGCCAAGTGGCCTGAACTCCTCTTGCAGTGGCTCGATACCGTTCTCAAACCGTAGTCCCGTCAGATTCTGAGTTTCGCATCGCAGGGGCATCGTGATAAGCTGTCGGCCATGCCAAAACACATCTTTGACCCCGACAAGTTTGAGAACATCCATCAACTCGGCGGTATCCGCACCGGCACGCTCGACAGCGGAGGCGGGGTGCGCGTCGCGCTGGTGGACACGGGCGCGGGTCTGCGGTTCACCGTCGCGCTCGACCGCGGCGGCGACATCGTGGACGCGCGTTACAACCAATTTGCGCTTGCTTACCTCACCCCGAACGAGCTGTTGCCGCCGAGCCACGCCTACCACACGGGCATCGAGTGGCTGCACGGCTGGGCGGGCGGATTGGTCACGACCTGCGGCCCACAATACATCGGCGGCCCGCGCGAGGAAGACGGCGTGAAGACCTCGTTGCACGGACGTCACTCCAACCAACCAGCGGTCGTTGAACAAATCATCAATCCCGACCCACAGCACGGCAAACTCGACATGCTGATCGGTATGCGTGTCCGCGACAGCCGGATGTTTGGCCCGGTGATCGAAGTGCGGCGCACCATCCGCTGCACGCTCGGCGAACCGGAGATTCTCATTGAGGATGAAGTCACCAATCGCGGCAACACTCGCACCGCCCACAACTGGCTCTACCATTGCAATCTCGGCTATCCGTTGCTCGACGAGGGCGCGCGGTTCATCTATCGCGGTCGGGCACAGTATTGGGTGATCCCTCCTCCGCCGGGACAAACGCTTTTGCAACCGCTCGACGCTGCCCGCATGAATCGCCTCAAGCGTGTGCCTGGCCCACTTCGCGAACACGCGGGCTTTGGCGAGCGGGGCCTGATCGTGGAAGTGTCACCGGACCGCAAAGGCATTTGCCATGTAGGTCTGCTCAACCGCCGCATTGGACTCGGTCTTGAACTGAGCTATCCTGCGAAAGCGTTGCCGCGTATGGCCAACTGGCAACACTTCGGTCCGCGCGGCTCGTATGTCACTGGCCTCGAACCGTTTTGCGGCTCGTTGCTCGGCAAGGCGCTCGACACCCATCGCGCCGCCGAACAGCACCTTGAACCGGGCGAGAGCCGCCGTTACTGGCTGAAGATTCGCGTGCTGGCAACGAAACAAGAACAACAAAACCTTGCCTCTCACGATGGAGAGGTGCTGCCATGAAACGAACTGCCTTTTTGCTTGCCGTGATGGCACTGACCGCACTTTGCGGCGCCGGCGTGCCGCCAAAACCTACCGCACAAGTGGTCGAAGTGCGGAAGATTTGGGACGCGGCGCCTCACAATGCGTTCACCGACCTCGTGCGTTGGAAGGAGCGTTGGTGGTGCGCGTTTCGAGAGGGCACCGGGCACGTCAATTATCACGGCAAATTGCGGATCATCACATCTGCCGACGGCGAGAAATGGGAGTCGGCCTACCTGATGCGGGACAACTTCTCCGACCTGCGCGACGCCAAGTTGAGCGTGACGCCGAAGAATGAATTGATGATGGTCGGCGCGGGCGCGATGCATCCGCCGATCCCCTTCCGGCACCAAACGCTCGCGTGGTTTTCCAACGATGGCCGCGAGTGGAGCGACGCCGTAAAAATCGGCGGCACCAACGAATGGCTCTGGCGCGTCACGTGGCATAAAGGCACTGCCTACAGCGTTGGCTACCGCACGGGCGGCGCGCGCGGCACACGGCTCTACACGAGTCGGGATGGACGGAAGTTTGACGTGCTGGTGGACAACCTGTTTGACCGAGGTTATCCGAACGAACACGGTCTGGCGTTTCTGCCCGACGACACGGCGGTCTGCCTGTTGCGCCGCGACGGCGACGCCCGCACCGGCGAAAACACCGCCCAACTCGGCGTCGCCAAACCGCCATACAAAGAGTGGACGTGGCGCGACCTCGGCCTGTATGTCGGCGGTCCGTGTCTCATCCGCATTCCCGACGGTCGCCTGATTGCCGGTGGCCGGCGACTGATGGATCCGGCCAGCGATCCGTCGGTGCCGACGCACACCGAAGGCCAACTCAAAGGCCGCAAGATGACGGCAGGGCGGCGCTGTTCACTGTGGGAACTGGATATTACCTCTGCGAGACTCACCGAACTTGTCACCTTCCCCTCCGGCGGCGACACGAGCTATCCCGGCCTTGTCTGGCACCATGGCCTGTTGTGGGTGAGCTACTACTCCTCTCACGAAGGCAAAACCTGCATCTACCTCGCCAAAGTGAAATTATGACGAAACACCCCACACATCCCGAATTCATTCTCGCCATCGCCTTCGTGCTTTTGCCGCTGTTGGCAAAGACTCGCGCTGCTGACGTGCCGGTCATGTTCAATGACCGGACGCCGCAGCGATACGAACTCACCGCCCGCGCCAGTCAGATTGACCACCGGGCGCGACCGCACCCGGAGATTGATTTCGTATTCGAGAAGGGCGGCAAGCCCGCCGACATCGAAAACGCATCCGTGGACACGCGCGTCAAGCCGCAGGGCAAACTCGTCATTTGGCTGATGGGCTACAGCGCGCCATTGTTCGAGCGCCTGAACAGTTACGGACTGCACGCCATCCGCGTGCACTACGCCAACGGTTGGTTCGGCAAGTTCGGAAACATGTCGCCGGGCGACGACGGCATGTTGCTCGGCAAAATCCGGCTCGAAGCCGCCACGGGCGAAGATTTCAGCCCCCTTGTGAACATTCCCAAGCCCGACGGCATGATGGAACGCGCATTGCAGTTCGTAAAATGGCTGGCCAAAGAGAACCCGCAAGGTTGCTGGGATTATTTTCTCACGCCCGACCGTCAGGCGTTGCGCTGGGATCGTGTGATCATCTCCGGCAGTTCGCACGGTGCGACCACATCGGCGCGGTTTGCGAAACATCAGCGCGTGGATCGCGTCGTGATGTTCTGCGGCCCGCGCGACCAACTGGAAACGTGGCAGGCGTTGCCGTCGGCCACGCCGGCGAACCGGTTCTTCGGGTTCAGTCACGTTCTTGACGGCGGCTGGACCGGCCATCATTACGATCGCTCATGGGAATTGCTGGGTTTGCATCAGTTCGGCCCCGTTGTGACCGTTGACAAAGCCGCCCCACCCTACAGCAACACGCGCCGCCTCATCACCGACGCCGACGTCAAGAACGACCCGAAGCGTGCGCACAGTTCCGTTGTGCCCGGCAGTGCGGCGCCGAAAGATTCATCCGGCAACTTCAAACACGAAGCTGTCTGGCGTTATCTCTTTACCCATCCCGTCGAACAAGTCGGCCCATCCGTGCCGCGTAATCCGAGTTGGAGCTTCGAATCCCAGACGCAACTTCAGAGCGTGGGACAATAGTCGGCCGGGCGCGTCCGGTCGCCCGTAGCGGTGGAGTGCGTTGATTTCGCCGTGGGAGTTCGTTACAGTTTGTGGCGATGAGCGACTTGAAGGCCAAAGCGCGCGAGTTGCCGAACAAGCCCGGCGTGTATTTGATGCGGGACCGGTTGGGTCGCGTGATCTATGTGGGCAAGGCGCGGTCGTTGCGGAAACGGGTGACCCAGTATTTTCAGCCGTCACGGGCTATGCGCTGGGACCCGAAAACGGCATCGCTTATTGGTTCGATTGCGGATTTTGAGACCTTCAGCGTCAAGAGCGAAGCGGAAGCGATTCTCTTGGAGGGAAAGTTGATCAAGGAATTCAAACCGCACTACAACGTTTTGTTCAAAGATGACAAGCGGTTCCTGATGGTGAAAGTGGATTTGCGCGAGGAGTATCCTCAATTCAAGTTTGCCCGCATCAGGAAAGACGATGGCGCGAAATACTACGGCCCGTTTGCGCACGCTCGCGCGGTGCGGTTGGCCATGCAGTGGATTCGGAAGAAATATGGCGTGCTGGTTCAGGGCAAGGGGGGCGCGCCCAAACCGGGGGACTTGAAGTACTCGAACTACCTCGTGCCGGTGCGTCTGGCCGATATGTCGCCCGAGGAGTATCGGCGGCGCGTCGAGGCGGCCTGTGCGTTTCTGCAAGGAGGCAATCAACAGGCACAAGAGGAAATTGAGTTGCAGATGCGTGAAGCGGCAAGGCAGCGTCAGTTCGAGAAGGCGGCGGAGCTGCGGGATGTACTGAGCAGTTTGCGCGCGATTGCCCGCGCTGCGCGTGAACGGAAGTTTGCGCGCGATCCGTTGCGCCGAAGCGGCGATCTTGACGCGGAGATGGCGGAGTTGCAACGCGTGTTGAATCTGCCGTCGTTGCCGTGCCACATCGAGGCGTTTGACGTGTCCCATGTCAGCGGAACACTGTCGGTCGCTTCGACCGTGTGTTTCCGCAATGGCAAACCGCACAAAGCTCATTACCGCCACTATCGCATACGGACGGTGCCGGGGGCGGACGACGTGGCAGCCATAGCCGAGACGGTGGGCCGCCGTTATCGGCGGTTGCAAGAGGAAGGAGGGGCGTTGCCCGATCTGGTGTTGGTGGACGGTGGAGCGGGTCAACTGCACGCGGGGTTGGCGGCATTGGACGCGCTGGGGATCAGGAAGCTGCCGGTGATTGGTTTGGCGAAACAGAAGGAGGAGATCTATCATCAGGGCTCGGCCGAGCCGCTGCAATTGGAGCGCAACTCTCCCGCACTGCATTTGATTCAGCGATTGCGCGACGAGGCGCATCGTTTCGCCCATACGTATCATCAGAAACTGCGCCAACGCAGAATTCAGGAGTCCGTGCTGGACGAATTTCGGGGGCTTGGAGAGAAGCGGAAGCAGGCACTGTTGCAACGGTTTGGCTCGGTTCAACGTTTGCGACAGGCCACGGTGGAGGAAATCGCTTCGGTGCCGGGAATCGGGGGGCGAATCGCGGCGGCTTTGCAGGCATTTCTGTCCACGCGATAAGGCTTTGACAGCATCGGGGCGGGCGGGTATGATGACCGCGTTTCAAAGAAACAACCCAGCCATGAGAGGAGAGTGATTGCGTGTCCGAAGTGAGATTGAAGAAGGGTGAACCCGTGGAAAAAGCGCTGCGGCGGTTGAAGAAGAAACTCGACCGCGAAGGAACGTTGCGCGAAGCGCGGGCACACCGTCATTACGAGAAACCGAGCGAGAAGCGGCGTCGGAAGATGAAGGCGCCTCGTGTGTTTCCGTCGTCGTTTTGATCTGAATTCGACTCTATCGGGGCCAACTCTCGCTGCTCGCGCGCGTTGGCCTCTTTTTTTCCATGCTGGCTTTTTCAACTTGCTGGAATGCATCGCGGCACACCGATGGTCTTGCGATGATGGAAGAGGTCCGCTCCCTCGGATTTGACTACGCAGAGCTGGGACACAACACTAGCATTGCGTTGTTGCCGGGCGTTCAGGCGGCCGTCCAATCCGGAATCATCAAGGTGATCGCCTTGCATAATTTCTGTCCTTTGCCGGTGGGAGTCACGGGCATGGCACCGGATTGTTATCTGCCAAGCTCCCCAGACGACCGGGAACGCGATCAGGCATTGCGCCACACGCTGCGAACGTTGGAATGCGCCTCCATGCTGGGAGCCAAAGTGGTGGTGTTGCACCTCGGTTACATCCCCATCCGATGGCCGAATCGGCCGCGGCGACTGCTGGCCATGTATGACGCGGGGCAAACCGGCACCGACCAGTTCGCGCAATTGCGTCAGAAAACCCTCCTGGTGCGGGAACGCAAACAGAAGCGGCACTTCTCGCAGGTATGCCGCCTGCTGGATCGGTTGGTACCACGCGCAAGGGAACTCAAACTGCTGTTAGCGATGGAAACGCGCATGTGTATCCACGAGATACCCACCGAAGACGAGGCGGACAGTTTGATCCGCTGTTACGGCTCTGATGTGTTGACCTATTGGTTCGACAATGCGCATGCTCAGATCAAAGAGAACATGGGACTGCTGCGACAAGAAGAGGTGTTGGAGCGGTTTCGCGGTCGAATGGCCGGGATGCATTTGCAGGATTTCGTTCCTCCGTTGCTGGACCACCTGCCGCCCGGACAAGGCCAATATGATTTCGGGCGGATCGCGCCTTTTGTCAGCGACGGCATGATTCTGTCTTGGGAAATCCATGGGGAATGGAAGGCCGAACAAATCGTCGAAGGCACGCGGCGAGTGCAGGAACTGTTCCGCAACCAGGCGATGCCATGAAAAAGTCTCTCGCCAACCTGGCGCGTGTGCTGGTCAGTCTGGGGATTCTGGCGTATCTGTTTCACGGCATCTTCCAAAAGGAAGCTGCGCAGCAGGTAAGCGGTTTGAATGAGATGCCGTGGGGGGAGCGCTTCGAAAAGATTTGGACAGTCGGTCCTCGAGTGTTGGGCGATGTGTTTCAACAGGTGCATCCGCTTTGGTTTCTGCTGGCCGTTGCCTGCGTGGGGGTGGTGGTCCTTTGCGGCGTGGTGCGCTGGCGGTGGATTTTGCAGGTTCAGGGACTCCATCTTCCTTGGAGACGCGCTTTTGCGATTAGTTTCATTGGGTTGTTCTTCAACACATTCATGCTCGGCGCCACCGGCGGCGATGTGATGAAGGCCTGGTATGCCGCTCATGAGACGCATCACAAGAAGGCCGAAGCCGTGGCAACGGTCATTGTGGATCGGATTGTCGGCTTGTTTGTCTTGTTTGTCATCGCGCTGGTCATGATGTTGCTGTTCTGGCATCGCGTTTACGACGACGTGCGCCTGCGAACTTTCACCATGATCACGCTGGCGTTCGTCCTCGGCACGGTCACGCTCACCGCGCTGAGCTTTTGGAAGGGGTTTGCCGATCACATTCCCGGTTTGCGGTGGCTGTTGCAACTGTCGCCCCGTTATGAAACGTTGCGGCGGATGGTGGAGGCCTGCCGGGTCTATGCCTCGCATCCGGATGTGATCGCCAAAACGACGGCGATCGGCGTGGCTGTTCACGGCTTTTCCATGCTCGCCATTGTTTGCGTCGGCAAAGGCCTCGGCATCACCTCAGCCACCCTGACCGATTATTTCATCTATCTTCCGATCATCAATTCGATCTCGGCCATTCCGATCACCATCTCCGGCTTTGGCGTGCGCGAGGGGATGTATGTCACGATGTTTGGTCGTGTCGGCGTGCCGGGGGCGGCGGCGTTGGCGCTTTCATTGCTCGGCTATATCGCCAACCTGTTCTGGAGCATTGTCGGTGCCCTGTTCTACCTCACGCACCGCAAGGAATTGCCTCCTGCCGACCAGCTCAAACGCGAAGAAGAGTAACTCCGTCCGTTGCGCGGGCGGGGCATTTGTGGCATTGTTCTCGCGTGAAACGAGCAATACTCTTTCTCCTCTTTGGCTTGACCGCTTGGGGAGCGAGCAACACAATGCAGAAAATCATCAAAACGGACGCGGAATGGCGGAAGCTGCTGACGCCGGAGCAATACGCCGTCACCCGAGGCAAGGGCACGGAACCGGCCTTTTGCGGGGCTTTTCACGATCACCGCGCCGAAGGAGTGTACTGCTGCGTTTGTTGTGGCCTGCCCCTGTTCAGTTCCCACGCCAAATTCGATTCCGGCACCGGCTGGCCCAGTTTCTTCCGGCCACTGGCCAACGATTCCATCACGGAAAAACCCGATCACTCCCTCGGTATGGAACGCACGGAAATCCTTTGCGCCCGGTGCGATGCTCATTTGGGACACGTTTTCCGCGACGGCCCGCCCCCGACCGGCCTGCGGTATTGCCTGAACTCCGTCGCGCTGAAATTCACTCCGACCAAGACCGCCATCTTTGCCGCTGGCTGCTTCTGGGGGGTTGAGCACACCTTTCGCCAAATCAAAGGCGTCCTCGCCACCGAGGTCGGCTACATCGGCGGTCACACGGTCAACCCGACCTATCCCGAAGTCTGCACCGACCGCACCGGACATGCCGAAGCTGTCCGCGTCCTCTATGACCCCCAACAGGTTTCCTACGAACAACTCTTGGAGGTGTTTTGGAACCATCACGATCCGACGCAGCTCAACCGCCAGGGACCGGATGTGGGCACGCAATATCGCAGCGCCATTTTTTACACCGACGCCGACCAAAAACAAGCCGCCGAAGCATCGAAAGCCAGGCTGGAGCAATCGCGGAAATACAGCCGACCGATTGTCACGCAGATCGTTCCGGCCACTCCCTTCTACCGAGCGGAAGAATACCATCAGCGGTATCTTGAAAAACGCGGTCGCGCCGCCTGCCACCTTCCCTCTTCCCAATAAACCGCACTCCGCATCCGAAACATGGACAGCGCTGTCCCGTTCGGCTATGCTGACGCGGAATGAAAGAAACCGCCATCGAAATTGTGCGTCGCCTGCACCAAGCAGGACACATCGCCTATTTTGCGGGCGGTTGCGTTCGGGACATGGTGCGCGGCGTCGAACCGCATGATTACGATGTCGCCACAACAGCAACCCCGGAGCAGATTCAGAAGCTTTTCTCGCGCACCATCCCCGTGGGCGCGGCGTTCGGCGTCGTGCTCGTGCTCGAAGGCGACCACTCGTTTGAGGTGGCGACGTTCCGTTGCGAGGAAGCCTATCTGGACGGCCGGCGCCCATCCCGCGTGCGGTTCGGCACTCCCGAAGAGGACGCACAGCGACGCGATTTCACCGTCAACGGAATGTTTTTCGATCCGTTGAGCCAGCAACTGATTGATTACGTCGGCGGTAAGGAGGACATCGCCCGACGTCTCATTCGGGCCATTGGCAAGCCGCGCCAACGATTGGACGAAGACAAGTTGCGGATGCTCCGTTGTGTCCGGTTCGCCACAACGCTGGATTACGAAATCGAACCGGCCACCTACGAGGCGGTGTGCGCGATGGCTCCGCAAATCCACGTGGTCAGCGCCGAACGGATTCGAGAGGAACTGATCAAAATTTTCACACGCACCCATTCGGGCCGCGGTCTGGTGCTGCTGGAGCAAACCGGTTTGTTGCGTGAAATCCTGCCGGAGGTCGCCGCGCTCAAAGGCGTACCCCAGCCGCCGGAGTTCCATCCCGAAGGGGACGTTTTTGAGCACGTCCAACGAATGTTGGACGCCATGCCGCCGAATCCCAGTGTCACACTGGCCTTTGCCGTGTTGCTGCACGACGTGGGCAAACCGCCGACCCTGAGTCGGTCGGATCGAATCCGGTTCAATGAGCACGACAAGCTCGGCGCGCAAATGGCCGAAACGATTCTCCGACGCTTGCGTTTCCCCAGCGAGGAAATCTCGCGTATCGTGTTGTGTGTGGCCGAGCACATGCGTTTTCGGCACGTGCAGGAAATGCGACCGTCGAAACTGAAGCGAATCCTCGCGCGGCCCACATTCGCCGATGAGTTGGAGCTGCACCGACTCGACTGTATCGCCAGTCATGGCAGCCTGGAAAACGTGGAGTTCCTCTTGAACAAGGCCAAAGAGCTGTCGCCCGAGGCGCTGAAACCGAAACCGCTACTGACCGGACACGATTTGCTGGCGCTGGGGTTTACGACGGGGGAATTCTTGGGGGCGGTGTTGCGGGAGATTGAGGAATTGCAACTGGAGGAACAGCTCCGATCGCGGGAGGCGGCACTGGAGTACGCGCGGAAACGGCTTCGCGACGGCGGGGCGGCTTCAAGCTCGATTGCACCAGCAGGTAACGACTGATGTTGTCGTGCGCGAGCAGCCCGATCAGTTGTCCGTTCTCCACAACGGGCAAACTCGGATACCCCTCGGTCATCATGCTTTCATAGGCGTCGGCCAGTGGTGTATGGGGCGACAAGGCCGGCAGGTCCGTTTCCATCGCTTCCGTGACAGGCGTGTCCGGGCCGAGTCGGTTGGCCACGTCAAGCATTACCGGGCGCGTGGCGATTCCCAAAAGCCGCCCGCCGTCGGCCACGGGGAAATCATCTTGCCCGGTGTGATACACCATGCGGAGACCGTCCATGACGGTTGCCGTTGGCGACAACACAACAAAATCCCGCGCCATCACCTCCTCGACTTCGAGGCGCCGCAACAGCTCGCGCGTGCGCACCACCCTCTCTTCGCCCTCTGCGCCGAAGAAAATGAACAGTCCAATCAGCACCAACCACAGGGAGAACTTCAATCCGGCCACGACAAACAGAATGGCCAACACCTGCCCGACCGTCGCCGCAATGACTGTCGCGCGCGCAAACGGCATGACCAACGCCAGCGCCGCCCGCAACAACCGTCCGCCATCCATCGGGAAGGCGGGAATGAAGTTGAACAGAAACAGAGTGAGGTTCGCGCCCACCATTGTGGAAAGGAAACTCGACAGATCATACGGTATCGAGCCGACAAACAGCGGCACCGTGATTCCCGCAAACGGCCACAGAGCGACGGCAATGGCAAGGTTGACGGCAGGCCCCGAGAGGGCGATGGCCATCTCGTGCCAGGGTTTTTCGGGCAATCCCTTCAGAGCGGCCACGCCGCCAATCGGCAGCAGCGTGATGCTGCGGACCTGCACACCCCATTGTTGCGCCACAAGGCTGTGGCCGAGTTCGTGCAGCATGATACAGGCGAGGATGCCTACCACCAACGCCACCGACCACAGCGCGCCTCGCATTCCCATCTCCACAAAACCCACATACCCGATCCACACCACCAACAACAGCAACGTCAGGTGCAACTGTAAAGCGATGCCCGATACCCGCCCGATTTTCAGCGACCAGCCCATGAGCTACGCCTACCACAAACATCCTCCCGTTGCAACCGACTAGCTGTTCTACCATCCCCAACTCGGCGCCAGCGCCCCGACCGCCGACCTCAATCGGAAATCCACGTGGAGCTGCTGGCATCGTACCGCCACGATTTCCATGAGGCCAAGTTGTAGCCGGCGCCGGGACCGATCCGACGGAGCGATTCATCATAGTGGAATTGCACTTGACCGGTCATGGTGATACTGCGAGCCACGACAGCGCCGCTCATGTCGCCACGGGCACCACCGCCGCACATGGAAAGCGCAGCATTCGGCGCATACACGGTCCCGACCCATTGGCCGTTGCCGCTCAAATCCCATGAGGTGGACGTGGGAAGTCCGTAGAACTGGCAATTCAGGGGGGTGAGCGCATCGTTGACCACGCCGTCACCCGCGATCCTCACCGAGCCGGCAGCGTAGATTTCCAAGCTGGCACCGGGTTCAATGCGGATGAGCGAGTTGCCCGTGGAACGGATATCACCCGTAACATACAATCGCACACGACCGCCACTGATGGTGACCGTGCTGTTGCCAGCGATCGTGATGTCGCTGGCCTGATAATCTCCCGCTGTAATCGTGCGCGAGCCGTTGATGCTGCCCAGCGACAGCCAACTTCCAGCCCCCGATGGAAGAGTGACGTCAGGGATGTCCACCTGAAAATCCTTCCGAAGGTAACCACTGCTCAGGGCCTCCGCAACCGTGCCCGCGCGTTCGCTGGGCACGAAGGTGGGACCGCAACTGCCGTTCGGGCCGAATGTGACCGTCCCGTTGGGGCTGACGAGGATATATCCGTAAACCTCCGCATTGCCCAGCGCAATGTCCACAGTGTTGGTCACCGTGTCATTGGAAGCAATGTCGCCATTGGCTTGGCGCTTTGCAGAGTCGTAACGGTTACTGGTGGATTTGGTGGGGTCGGTGGAGTCGTAACTGTCCGTGTACACATTGTTCCCTTGCATATCAATTCTCTCTTTGGAGACCATGGCGGCAGGAAAACGAGTGATGGGACGGAGCACCACGTCCACGCGCCGCCAGACGACGGGTCCTCGCGGCGTAGTGGGGCAATTGCCATAGCCGGACACCCAGGGGTTAGCTGAACCGACGCCGTGAACATAGGAATACGTGGCACCCAACGGTTTATTGTTGTTGTCGTAGAACGGGTAAACAAATCGCAGATACGATCCGCCGCCAAGGTTGATCCAGCCGCGGGAGGAATCAAAGGCAGCACCGCCGGTCGCATAGTAGTAATTGAACTCGGCGAAGGCCGTATCCACGCCGGCCTCGGCCAAATGCAACGCCTGTGTCCAAGCATGCGACCGCAAGTTCAGCGCGTATTCGTTGCTGACAAAGGTGAGGAACCCACCCGCCACTATGGCCAGCACCGCTGCGCCGACCACGGCGCTGACAAGAATCGAAGCGGTTTCCTCCGAGCCAGGTCGCTTGCAGGTTTTGTGGGGACCTTTCATGACCACCTCACGGGATATTCCGCATGACCAACCGCGCGGACAGATATTCTTCCGTCTGGCTTTGACCGACCACATACTTGCGCAGTTTCATGTCCAGTTGTACCTGTTTGGCGCTCGACAACACCACGGTCGGATTGCCAACTTTATCGTAGAGGCGGAAGTTCAATTGGTAAATGTTTTCCGCCAGCGTTTTGCGGGTCGTCGTGCCGCTGATCGTCTCGGTGCGATACAGGCGGTCACCGGCGTACACGTAGCTGACGGTTTTGTTGGAGATCACCGAGCCGCTGCCAGAGAACGCCAACGGAACCACACAAACCAGTTGCGTCGCGTTCATAGAGACGAGGCTGGAAACGGCCCGCATGTCGGCCGCAAAACGGTCCACTGCAAAACGCCCGTCGCTGTGAATCTCCCAGTAATTGGAAAGCGCCTGAAGACTTTTCACCGACAGAAGGTAAGTCGTGAGCACTCCCGCCATGATGAGGGTGCCGATGGAAAGAGCCACCAACGCTTCGCTCAGAGTGAACGCATCGCGACGGTTCCACGTGTAACCGTCAGAGGATTGCAGAGCCGATGCGTTCATGGCGTTCAGTAGATGTAAGTGTTCAAACCATCCCGGCAAAACAGCGAGGTCAACGAATTGGTGAGGACCTTCTGCGACCGGTTTGTCCATGTAACTGCAATGGTGACGCGCATGACGATGGGCGATCCGCCGTAGGAATCGTATGGGGGATAAGCCGCCGTTGACACGCTGCCCCGGAAGACGCATTCGGGCAGGTTGGTGTCAATGAACGTTGTGCCATTGAGGGCGAGTAAATTCGTCCAGATCGTGATGAGACGGATGTCTTCCATCCGCTCCTGAAGAACCTGGGAAGAACGAGCCGTCCGACGCATGTCGCTGATGTATCGGAACCCCTGCGTTGCGACGGCGAGCGCTGAGACCAACGCGAATACCAAAATGCCGCTGGCGATCAAAACCTCGATCAGCGTAAACGCTTTTTCGATGCGGCTTGTCGGACAGTTTCTCATGGTGGTCTCATTGTTGAAACCTTACCCCCTAGCAATTGATGTGCCTTCCATTCCAGCCGTTGGGATCGGCCAGTTACCGGCCAGTTACTTCGGGCCAAAATTCTGTGTTGCGGGCTTCTTGGGAGCGGCGGGAACGGAGGGCTTGTTCTGCTCAGATTTGCGGTTCTTCATCAGGTCGCGCGGCTTGGCGTTGTCCTTGGGCATCCATTTGTCGTTGGCAAAAACTTCTTCCGGCGGGAGTCCGCCATAGTGTTGCTCCAATCCCGTAGGCTGCGCCGCCGTTGAATCCAGAACTGTGGGAGTCAGAAAAACCAGCAGGTTTCGTTTCCGTCTTTCGAGGTTCTTGCTGCGGAACAACGGACCGAATACCGGCATATCTCCCACCACCGGAACTTTCGTGTAAGTATCAATTACCTCTTCCCTGATCAAGCCGCCCATCGCCAAGGTGTTTCCGCTCTTGATCAGCACTGTGGTGGTAACGTTTCGGGTCTGAATAATCGGGATGTCAAACGTGGCGGATTGGCTCACAAAGGTTTTGCTTTCGTTGGAGTCGCTAACTTCGGGCGCGACTTCAAGGGTCACAAAGTTGTCCCGGTTGATGCGAGGGGTGACGTTCAGGATGATGCCAATATCCTTATACTGAAACCCGTTCAACTGGAAGGAGGCCGTTGACTCGCTGAACGTGAACTGAGGGATGGGATACTGTTGTGTGATGTTGATTTTCGCCTTGCCATTATCCGTGGTGACCACTCGTGGATTCGCCAGCAATTCCGTATCTGTATCCCGGTTCAGGAACGACAATACAACGCTGGCTTGGCCTACATCGAGCACGGCAATGCTGCTGCCCAACCAAGACCCCACCATCCCTTGGCCTTGTTTCAGCGAAAATGGCCCCGTGATCGTGGTGCTCCCAGCACCGCTGCCACCCCCGGTGGTTACTGGCGGCCCGCCAGCGGTAAACTTGTGCGCACCCAAAGTATCGCTCCAATTGATACCCAGATCCTTTTTTGGATTCTTGGTGGTTTCAAGGAATCGGGCTTCAATCATGACCTGTGGTGTTTGCGTGTCCAACGATTCGACCACGGGCAGCAACTTCTCCAAGTTAGGTGCGGTATCGGAAATCACCAGTGCATTACTGCGGGCATCCACCTGCACTTTGCCGCGAGAGCCCTTTAGGTCATTGATGACCTTCTGTACATCCTCAGCTTTCGCGTATTTCAATGTGACGACCCGCACTTCCAGGGGCACGTTTTCAGCGGCTTCTTTGGTGCGGACCAAGATGACCCCCTTTTCTTCCTGCATGACATAACCTTTGGACTCCGCAATCAGTCTCATGGCGTCTTTGGGAGTGACATTCTCCAAATAAACGCTGACCTTACCCACGACGTTGTCTCCTACAATGAGACTGACGCCGGCGCGTCGTGCCAGCGTGCTGAGCGCCAAGCCGATCTCCGTGTCGGCAAAACTGTATGCGGCACCCTCCTCTGTTTTGCCTTCCGGGGCTGAAGAAGCCCTCGCAGGCGGTGTTTGTTGCGCCAGTATGCCTTGCACTCCGAAGCATATGCTTGCGGCACAGAGCGATCTGACAATCAGTTGCAGCTTCATTTCATGTCCTCCAGTTATGTTACGTTACATAACAACTGTCCCTAAAGCAGGTCTCAAGCCAGCTTTAGTCAACTACTTGGTTTTTTGCGCGGGCGCAGGTTCTTCCAGGCGCACCACGATCTTTTGCCCTTCCACCTCCAAAACCACCTGCTCCCGTTCGATTGCGACGGCTTTCAAGCGGTAAGTGCTGGTGCCAACGCGCATTGTGACGTATTTGTCCAATTCCAGTACCTCACCGTTCACCACGGCGAGGGAGGCATTTTTCTCTCGCAGAATCGCCTGCAGTCGAAACAAGGAAGCCGGTATGACGGGCTTGGGAGGCAACGGTGGCGGAGCAACCGCCGCTGGTTTTGCAGGTGGTGGCGTTTTGGCCACGGGGCGATCCCCTCGATCAAAGGGATCGCGTTGTTTCTGGGGCGCGTAAACCGATTCACACATTTGGGGGGCAAAGTCCCCCGACCCGGTCGGGCGCGATTCTGCTGTTTTGCCTAATACACATTCGGAAAGCATTACAATACCAACAACCAAAGGAACGAGGGGGTTCATGGCTTCTTCTTGCCCTCCTCTGAGGATTGCGAAGGAATCCAATCAGAAGCCTTCTCCGGCCAAATCAGGAATGCCACCTCAATCATCGCCCCTCGCAGAAGGCTCTCCCGATCCCCCGTCGTCACGTCCAACGCCCGTACTTGAGCGGTGGGGAAGCGGTTCTCCAATCCTGCGATAAATTTCCCCAGCTCGTCGTACTCTCCCCGGAGTTCAATCTGAACACTGTAGGTCTCATAACTGCCGCTGGTCACATGAGGTTGCCGCAGCCCCGAACGGACATTTACCATTTGGACCGGGTAATTCTCGGCAAAAAGAGTCATCTCACGAACAGCCCAACCAAACAAGTCTCCCGTGACCATGCTCGCTCGCTGAGTCTGGACGAACTCCGCCAATCGAAGACGCAACGGTTCATTCATCGCTTCCGCCTTGTCCTTGCGCTCCCGATCCAATATCTGCGGCTCCAATTTCGCAATCTTTTCCTGGCTGGAGTTGAATTTCTCCTGCTCTCCACCTATCCAAAAGACCACCATTCCGGCAATCCCAATCAACGTGAGAATCCCAACCAGCACCAACTGCTGGATTTTCTCCCGAGGAATCTGACGCAGGTATTTCATCGCCTCTCCTTGTACAGACACTCGATCACAAACTGCGCCATTACTGACCGACCGCTTACCGTTCCGTCGGTCATCGCGCGCGCAATCGAACGCAGAGTCACCTCTCGCACCTGATTGCTCAGAACCGGGTCCGTGCGCAAAATCTTTAGAAAACCGTCCACTTCAAGTTCCGGCGGCGCGCCGATGGCTGTGCCCTCCAAACGGAGGGACAGGAACTCCGAGTTTTGGGTCTGCCGCGATGCGGCGATGGCGTCGCCCTTGGCCGCCGGCACGGCAATGGTTATCACTTCGACATTCATCTTGAAACTCAGCCGGGTGAGATAAATCGTACTCGGAACGAGGTCTTTGATTCGCGCCAATTGAGGGGCCAGCAACATTCGGCGCTGGTGAATGGAAACCAAATCCTCAGCCAATGTCTTCAACGACCGAAATGTTCCGCCGCTTGGTTTGGCGGTCATCTCGTCCCACCGTTTCTGCAGGCGGGTTGCCTCGGCCTTTTTCTGGTCGGCCCGAAACATTACCCAGACGCCATAACCGGCTGTCGCCACCCACAGCACAATACCGATGAGAATCGCAAACTTAACCGGATCGCGCGCGCTGGCGGCTTCTGCTTCCAGCTCTTCGGTGAGCAAATTGAGCGTCAATGGGGTCACAAATGCATCCTCTCCTACAGTTTCGCCACAGCCACACCCACGGCCGGTCCCAGACACGGTGCCACGCCGGCTAATTCGGCCGGGTCCAATCCTTTAGTGTCGTAACCTTCCACTGGATTCCACTGTTGCACAGAGATGCCGAGGTCCTGGCCGAGCATGTCGAGAATCGCGCGGTTGCAGGCGGTCCCCCCACCCGCGAAGGCGTATCGAAGGGCGCAATCGTACTGCCGCTCGACAAAATCTATCGAAGAGCGAACCTCTCGGACCAAGGTTTGTAGCGACTGCCGCACCGCGTCCATAACCTGTGTGGTCATCGCGCGCTTGTGCTGCTCGGCTGCGGCGGGCTGCAATCCGAGCGTCGCTGCAACCTGTTCGGTAATCTGCGCCCCGCCATACGGCATCATCCGAGTCAAAAGCGGTTGCCCGTGGCTCAGAAAACTCAAGCGTGTAAACTGGTGACCGATGTCCAATAAGAGCACGATGTTCTGCTCGCACACCTCCGCATGAGTGCGTTGAAGTGCATTGATCATTGTGAGGGCGGACAACTCAATGGTTTCCGCTCTGACTTTGGCCTCCGACAGCGCGTTGCGATACCAAAGCACCTCTTCCCGAAGCGCAGCCGCAACCAGCACGCGCATGGTCGCCCCGCGCCGCGCTTTGCCATTGGGACCGCTTTCCGCCAATTCTGCCGCCTCAAAATAATACCCCACAAGGTCGCGCCGTAGGTAACGAGTGCTGTTCAGGCTGATCACTGCGCGAAGTTCTTCGGGAGGCGTGCGCGGAATTTCGATCTCAGCCACCCACGCCGAAGGGCTGCTGATGGCCACCACAACCGAACGCATCGAAGTTTTCAACTGCGACAACATTGCCTGCACCGTATCGGCTGCGGCAGCCTGTGATTCGGGTTTGCCGGGCGCTGCCGGACAGGGTGTTACTACGTATTCGCACAACTGGAGCCGTTCGGCGTTGCGGCGAATCAGCACCCCCTTCCACTGCTGGCTGCCCAAATCCAATCCGACAATCGTGTCTCCCTTTCGTGACTGTGTTTTTAGGAATCGCATGCTCTCCTACCGTCGGAAGGTAGTGTATATCATGCAAGTCTTATTCCAGCGAACAAAAAATAGAGGCAGGAGTTTTGGCTCCTGCCTCTACGGGGTGTCTGCGAACAAAACCCGTTCCCGTTACGGGATCAGTATGGACCCCAGTCGATGCCGACTCCGTCAAGCGCGCTCTTAGTCGTGGTGGAGATCTTGACCTGATTGGAACCCACGGTGCCAATGCTAAACGAATTCCCCAGCAGGTCCACGTCCTTCCACTCGCCCTTCAGGTAGGTGGCTGCCTCCGTTGTATTGATGGTGTCACCGTCCTTCTTGCCTTTCTCCAGCGCCCATTGATCAATGGCGGCGTCCATCTGACGCGCGTCATTGAGAATGCGGCGACCTTGCGACTGTTTGCGGGCTTTGACGAAACCCGGGATCGCCAACGCAGCGAGCAACCCAATGATGGCCACAACGATCATGATTTCCACGAGGGTGAACGCTGCTTTGTTGCGGCGAATCTCGATAAACATATTCTTCTGTCACCTCCTCTCTCGGATAGTTTCCTGTTTCATGCCAGCCAGTATAGCAGCAGCAATGCCAACATGCGAACCCAGTTCGATTCCCAGCTTATCTGGCTGGAAATTCTCAAAATCGTTCCCGTTTTTGTTCGTACGAATGACAAAATTGAGCATGGCACCATTTTTTCGTCGCCATGAATGCTTCAAATCTGCTACGTATTCCTCATCTGCTATGAGCTTGTCCCGTTCCCAGTGCTGGCTTCTGCTGACATTGCTCGTCATTCTGGCCTACGGCAACTCGCTGGAGAATGGGTTCCTCTGGGATGACTTCACACTGGTAACCAATAACAGTCACATTCGCAATTTCGAGTTCATTCCCATCGCCTTCCGAAGCGACCTCTTCCACAACGATTCTCCTACGGCCATCCGTTACTACCGACCTCTTCAGACCGTCAGCTACATGGCCGATTATGCCCTGTGGGGTCTGAATCCCTTTGGCTACCATTTGACCAATGGTCTCCTCCACCTCTTTTGCGCTGTGCTGCTTTTCCTACTGCTCGAAAAGCTCACCTCCAACCGGGTCGCGGCCTTCGCCGTCGCGGCTCTGTTCGCAGTCCATCCTGTTCTGACGAACGCTGTCACTTATGTCTCTGGACGTGCCGACTCACTGGCTTTTGCCGCCATGCTCGCCGCATGGTGCTTTTGGCTGGAGCGTCGCCCGTTGGCATTCACCGCCGCCGCATTCTGTTATATCGCCGCATTGTGCAGCCGCGAAAACGCTTTTCTCTTCCCGCTGCTGATCGTTCTGCACCGTTTGCTGCTGCAACGAAATGATTGCCGGCGCGCGCTGCTGGATGCCCTGCCATTTGCCATGCTCGCACTGGCCGTTGCCTTGTGGCGACTGGCTGTGCTCTCGCTTCATGGATCCGCTCAGCCCATCGTGTCGCTGCCGTGGAGCATTCGAGCACAGCTTCCCTTCCGCGCTTTGGCGACTTATGTGGGACTTCTGGTTTGGCCGGCCCACCTGCAGATGGAACGGCAGGTTGTGGTCGGCGGAAACTGGTTACACGTACTGACCGTTGCTGGCGCGCTCGCCGTGGTGGGTTTGGTGGTGCTCGCCCGTCAAAACCCACTGGCGCGTTTCGGGACGTGCTGGTTCGCGGTAACGTTACTACCCATGTGCGTCGGGCTTATCCCCAATGCCAGCGTGGCAGAACACTGGCTGTATGTGCCGTGCGCCGGTTTATTTCTCGCGGTTGTTTCTGTGTTGCGGCTGACGCGAGGCGCAATGTTTCTGCTGGCCGGTGTATTGTTGGCGCTGACGGCGCGCACCGCCGTCCGAAACCGGGAGTGGCGCGATCCGATGACCTTTTACGCACGCACGAAGGGTGTGGCTCCGCATAGCGCGGCCGTGCGGGCGAATCTGGGGCTTGAATACGCTGCGGCAGGGCGAACGAATGACGCCCTGTTGGAATTGAGTGCCGCCCAGAGAATTGCCCCGGACTCCGTCCATGTGACCAAACATCTTGCTGCCATTCACCTGCGGCAGGGGAATCTCAGCGTGGCACAGGGCAAGGTGGCGGATGCCTTGCGAATGGCTCCTCACCACCCCGATGTTCTGATGCAGGCGGCGATGATCTGGGAACGTCGCGGCGATGTTCCCAAAGCGCGATTGTTCTACCTGCGGGCCATGGCGCAGACGCTGAGCGTGCCCCTGCGACTGGAGTACGGCCAATTTTTGCTTCGTCACCGACGTTACAAAGAGGCACTGGGAATCGCCGAGGAAATCTGCGCCTTGGAGCCGCCGAACGCCGAAGGACACAACCTCCGTGGCGTTGTGCTGGCGGAGATGGGCCGTTGGAAGGAAGCGGAAGCCGCCTTTGAAGTCGCCGCGCGGCTGGATCGGCACTCCCCTCACGCAAAACAAAACCTCGCCCGTCTCCGCGCCTTGCGTGAGAGGCGCCGTTACGGTTCTGTCGGGTCGGACGACGAGGGAGCCAGCTTGCGATAAAGCGTGGCCATGCTGATGCCGAGCATGGCAGCGGCCTTTTCCTTGTCACCGCCACACACAGCGATGGCTTGTTCGATGTAACGCTGTTCCTGCTGACGGGTAAACTCCTTCAGTGTCAGCGGCGGCGTGCTGAAGGTCCATTGCGAGGCTCCGGCGGCTTTTTCCGCCAACGCAGGTTCCACCGGCGTCACTGGAGCCGCCGGCGCCGGGGGCGGCGGCACCTCTTTGCCGACGGCCTTGAGAATGCGGTCGGGAAGATCGCGCAACGCGATCACCCCTCCCTCACACAGCGTGGCTGCGCGTTCCATGGCGTTTTGCAGCTCCCGAACGTTTCCCGGCCAGGGATACGCTTGGAGCACGGCCATGACCTCTTCGGAGATCGCCGGCGGCGGCGTTCCATTTCGTTGCCCGATCAGTTGCAGAAAATGGCGTGCCAGCAACGGAATATCTTCTGTGCGCTCCCGCAACGGTGGCAACTCGATGGGAATGACGCTGATCCGATAAAACAGGTCTTCACGAAACTGTTTTTCCTCCAACCGCTTTTGCAGCGGTTCGTTGGTCGCAGCGATGATGCGGACGTCCACTTTGGTGGTCGCGGTATCTCCGACCCGTCGCAACTCGTGGTCTTGCAGAAAGCGTAACAACTTGCTTTGCAAGCCCAGCGCCATGGAAGCGATCTCGTCCAGAAAAATCGTCCCGCCATCCGCGTATTGGAACAGCCCGATCTTGTCGAAAGCCGCGCCCGTAAACGCGCCTTTGCGGTGGCCGAACAACTCGCTTTCGAGCAGGTGTTCGGGCAGGGCGGCGCAGTTGACTGCGACGAACGGCATCGCCGCTCGTCGGCTGTTGTAGTGAAGCGCCTTCGCCACCAGTTCCTTCCCCGTGCCGCTTTCTCCGAGTATCAGAACGGTAGCATCCGTGTTGGCGACGCGTTCCATGACCCGGTAGACGGCTTGCATACGCGGACTGTCCCCCACCATGTTCTCGAAGTGAAATTTGTCCCGCAACTGCGTCTTCAGCGCCGCATTTTCCCGAATCAACTGCATCGCCTGCGACTGAAGCACGGCGTTTTCAATCCGTTTCAGCAGCTCATCAATATGAAACGGTTTCTCGATGAAATCTTGTGCGCCCCAGCGAAGAGCCGTGATCGCGCGTTCCTTGCTGGCAAAACCTGTGAGCACAACCACCGGAATTCGTCGGTCAAACTCCTTCACGGAACGCAGCAATTCCAGCCCCTTGGGTTCGCCTTCGGGCATCTCAATATCGGTGAGAACAAGGTCGGGCGGTTGCCTCGTTACAAGCTCGAAGGCTCGCTCGGCACTGTTGGCGGTGACCACCTCATGGTGCAGCTCTTTGAGAGCCTCGACGAGGACAGCCAGCATACTGGGGTCGTCTTCTGCAATCAGAATTTTGGGCATAATCCAGCTTCAGTTGGACGTTACCAGTAAGCGGAGACAGCGTCAAGAACCCTGCGGATCAGAATTGAACAATCTGGTTGAGCTTGAAGATGGGCAGAAACATGCAGACAACAATCGTGCCCACAACGACTCCCAGAACCACGATCAACAGCGGCTCGATCAGTGCCGTTAATCCGTTCAACGTGGCTTCAATCTCTTCATCGTAGAAGTCGGATATTTTTTCCAACATCGCGTCCACCTTGCCGGTCTGTTCGCCCGCCGCCACCATCCGAACCAACATCGGGGGGAAAATTCTGTGTTGCCCCAGCGCCGCCGCCAAACTGTCCCCTTTTTCAATGGCCTCTGTCGTGGCCATCACCGCGTACTCGACCTGCGTATTGCCGGAAGACTGCGCAACGATTCGCAGCGTCTCCAAGATGGGCACCCCGCTGCGCAACAACGCCGCAAACGTGCGAGAAAACCGGGACATGGCAATCTTGTGGATCAACTTCCCGAACAGCGGCAGGCGCAGTTTCAGCCGATCCCAAAACTCGGTGCCGCGTCGTGTTTTTTTCAACTTGACCAGCAGAAAAACAAAGCCCCCGGTTCCGAGGAAGAAATACAAGAAATAGCTGCGCAAAAGGTTACTGAAATCGATCAACATCTGGGTCGGCGCGGGGAGTTGCGCGCCAAAGTCCTTGTAAATATCCGCGAATATCGGAATGACCTTGATGATGAGAAACAGCGATATCAAAATGGCGATGCAACAGACAATCGTCGGGTAACTCATCGCCGATTTGACTTTCTTTTTGAGCCGCGCCGAAGCCTCCAAATACGAGGCCACCCGCTCCAGAATTTCGGCCAACAGCCCGCCGGTTTCACCCGCTTCCACCATGCTGATGTACAACCTCGTGAACACGCGTGGATGCTGAGCGAGCGCCTGCGAAAACGCATCTCCCGCCTCCACTCGTTCCCGCACGTTATGCAACACGGGTTTGAATGCTTTGCTCTCGGTTTGCTCTTCCAGAGCTGTCAGCGCCTGCACCAGTGGAAGCCCCGCGCTGATCATCGTCGCCAACTGTCGTGTGAATACAACCATCTCCTGTGGTTTGACCTTGCCTTGAAAGCGACGGGCGGCGGCGACTTTGCGGGTCGCGCCAGCCCGCAAATCGGTGGCCACAAGATTTCGGTTCATGAGCAGGGCTGCCGCCCCGGCCTGATCAGGTGCATCTATCTGACCGCTGACGATCCTGCCGGAAACATCTCGTGCTTGATAAAAAAACGTTGGCATATCTCCAACACCTCTGCGCAAAACACGGCAATTAGCGTGCCAGAATCTTGGAACAGTTCCGCCCGCTCTCCACGATCTGCCACCAACCTTCCGTCCGCGGCACCACAACCCGCTGTCGCCGAATAAACTCCATCACTGATTCCCTCGTGCCAACATCATACTCGACTGTCTTTGCCTCTGTCGAGTCCGCAATTTGTCGCAGTTTCTTCCAGCGCAACCCTCCACTCGCCAGTTCATAGCTGTTAAACGCAACCGCCAATCGGTCGTCCTCGCCGATTGACCCGCCATCCGCATTGCAGATCTTCCCAACCCGATGCCCTTGCGGCGCGTACGGGTCGAGCTGATACCGCAATCCCCACAGCCCGCGGAATTCATGTTTGCCGTAGTACTCCGCGTTTTCTTCCAGAATCTCGCGCAATTGCGACAACCGCACTTCAACCACTCCGACCGTGTTTTCATAGGGAACAATGCGCCAAATGTCGGCAACAGTGATCGGCCCTTTTGACAAAGACTCGCGCTCTGCGATCAACCCATGAACCACGGCATCCACTTTAGCGCCGCGCTCCCGCAAAGCGAAGGCGATGGACTCGCAAATCAGGTTGTGGATGGGAGTCTCCCGTTTCGGTCCACCCCGTGGCGAGAACTCGTCGGCGGCCTCCCCCAGCTTCGTGTGCAAATATTTTTCCGCCTGCGCCAGATCTTCCCGCGCCAAATCCAACACTTCCGCGTCCGGCTCCGTGTTCTCATCCAGGTGCAAGTTGCGAGCGCGACGCCATGTGACTCTCCGTTGCTCGGTGTCGTAGAGCAGGTCCACCCGTCCCAAAACCTGCCCATGAAATCCTGCCTGCGTGTAGAGGGTTTTCCCCAGTCGGATCGCGTCAAATTGCCGGTGCGTGTGACCGCCGATGATCAGGTCCAGTTCGGGGAATCGCGCGGCTATGGCTCGTATTTGGTTTGCGTGGTCGTCGCCGCTCTCCTTGTAACCTTGATGAACGACCAGCACCAGCAGCTCGGCGCCCGCGGCTCGAACCGACGGCAGAACGCGCCGCAGGGTCTCACAGGAATCCGAAAACGTTAGACCGGGGATGAGGCGCGGACGGCTCCAGTTGGGAATGCCCGGCGTGCTCAATCCGATGAGAGCCACTCGCACCCCTTCCACCTCACGAATGAGGAACGGTTGCACCCGTGCCAAACCGCCGACATTGCCGGCCAACACCGGCATGGCAGCCAGCGCGAGACAGTTCGTCAGTTTCTCCATTCCCCAGTCAAACTCGTGGTTTCCGAGCACCCACGCGTCGTACTTCAGCGCATTCATGACGCGCACCATGAGTTTTCCGCCGCTAAGCCTGCTCACGGCGGTGCCTTGAATCGTGTCGCCATTGTCCACCAACAACACATGGGACGCGCTGGCGCGCGCCTGCCGCACAACCGTGCCAGCGCGGGCGAGTTGTTCAACATGGCCGTGCAAATCAGTCGTGTGAAAAATCGTGAGCCGGACCTGCCGCGCCTCCAGCGGCGCAACGACAACGAGCAGCCACAACGCAAAGAAGCGGCGCCACCCCAACATCAGCTCTTCAGCGCCTCATCCCGACTGGTAATGGTAATTTTGCGCACGACAACGCGCTCCAGCGGCTGGCTCTTTTCTCCACCGCGTCCGACCTGCGTCGGCACATTGTCAATTTTCCGCAACACCTCTTCGCCTTTGATCAGGCGTCCAAAAGCGGTGTATTGTCGGTCGAGGAATCGGGCGTCTCCTGTGCAAATAAAGAACTGGCAGCCGGCGGAATCGGGGTCTTGTGAGCGCGCCATGGAGATCACGCCGAAGACATGCGGCCGGTTGTTGAATTCCGCTTTGATCCGGTAGCCCGGATGCCCGGTCCCGACGTACGGATTGTTCGGGTCTTTGCTCAGAGGGTCACCACCCTGAATCATAAACCCTTTTACAATTCGATGAAACGCGGTGCCTTCGTAAAACCCGCTGCGGGCCAGTTTCTTGAAGTTGGCCACGGTATTGGGAGCGTCCGCCTCGAAAAACTCGATGACCATCGTCCCGTAGGTGGTGTCAATCACAGCCACTTCATTTTCCGTTTTCACGGGTGGGGATTCCTTTGCTGGTTGGGGGTTGGACTTCCTGCAGCCTGACGATAGAAGCGTCAATGCCACCACGAAGATTGTAACAAGGAGACGGTGCATGTTCATGAGAACCTTCTGAGAATGATGGCGGCGTTGTGACCGCCAAAACCGAGCGAGTTGTTCAGGCAAACATCCACCTTCATGGAACGCGCCTGATTGGGAACGTAGTCCAAATCACATTCGGGATCCGGCTCCTCGTAGTTGATGGTGGGAGGAACAGCTTGGTCACGAATGGCTAGCGCGCAAACTGCTGTTTCCACGGCTCCTGCCGCGCCCAGAAGATGGCCGGTCATGGATTTGGTGGAACTGATCGCCAACTTGCGGGCGTGCTCACCAAAAACAGTCTTCACCGCTGCCGTTTCGCACTTGTCGCCGGCCAGCGTGGAAGTGCCGTGCGCGTTGATGTAATCCACCTGATCGGGACGAAGCCCCGCATCGCGCAGCGCCGCCAACATGGCTCGGGTGGCACCCTCCCCGTCCGGCGCCGGCGCACTCATGTGGTAGGCGTCCCCCGTAATGCCGTAACCGGCGATCTCGCAGTAAATCCGAGCATCCCGCGCCAAAGCGTGTTCGAGCGACTCCAAAATGCACACCCCCGCGCCTTCCCCCATGACAAAGCCGTCGCGGCCACGGTCGAACGGGCGGCTGGCGCGTTCCGGCTCGTGATTGCGCGTGCTCATGGCGCGCATCGAACAAAAACCGGCATAACCAAGTTCCGTGATGGCCGCCTCGCTTCCTCCCGCGATCATGACCTCGGCATCCCCGTGCTCAATAATGCGCGCCGCCTCGCCCAGCGCGTGCGTGGCCGTAGCGCAGGCGGTCACAACGGAAAGGTTGGGGCCTTTGACTCCCAGCAACATCGAGACGTAGCCGCTGGCCATGTTGATGATGAGCATCGGGATCATGAACGGGGAAACTCGTTCAGGGCCGCGCTCGAAAAGGACGCGAGCCTGCTCTTCAATCGTCTCCATTCCCCCGATGCCGGACCCGATCAACACGCCGATGCAGTGAATGTCTTCCTTCGACAGATCGAGATGCGAATCCGCCAACGCCATTTTCGCTGCGCCGACAGCGTATTGCGTAAAACGGTCGGTGCGCCGCGTTTCCTTCAGCGGCATGAACAATTCGGGTTTGAAGTCTTTGACCTCGCCGCCGATCTTCGTGTCGAAACGGGTCGCGTCAAACCGCGTGACAGGCGCAATCCCACTGCGGCCTGCCAACAGATTTTGCCAGAACACCTCAAGGTTCGATCCCACCGGAGTGACAACTCCGATCCCCGTAATGACCACTCGACGATGACTCATGATGGCCGCCGTGCCGTGATAGAAACGGGGCATAAAGTGCTGTCCGACCGGCTACTTTATGCCCCGAGCCGCTTTCTTCGGAAGGCGAATTACTTCTCGCCACGTTCCTCAATGTACTTGATGACATCGCCGACCGTCTGCATTTTTTCGGCGTCCTCATCGGGGATTTCCGCACCAAACTCCTCCTCAAACGCCATCACCAACTCGACGGTGTCCAGCGAGTCAGCACCGAGGTCCTCGATAAACTTCGCTTCCGGAGTCACCTGGTCCGGGTTGACCCCGAGTTGTTCGACGATGATCTCCTTGACGCGATCTTGCACTGATTTTTCTGCCATGAGCTTTCTCCTTCTTGTCTAAACGGTTTTGGTTGTTTATGCAGAACGGTTGTTCCTGTCAAAACTTTCTTGCCTAAATTCTCAGGCCGCCATCCACCCCAAGCACCTGGCCTGTCACGTAACTGGCCAGATCGCTCGCCAGAAACAACACCGCGTTGGCCACGTCCTCCGGCTGCCCTAGCCGACCCAGGCCAATCACATCCGTTTGCATCTTCTTCTGTTCCTCGGTCAGCTTGTCCGTCATCGCGGTCTGAATGAATCCCGGAGCAATGGCATTGGCACGAATGCCGCGCTTGGCGTATTCTTTGGCGATGGTCTTCGTCAGTCCGATCAACCCCGCCTTCGATGCCGCATAGTTCGCCTGCCCGGCGTTGCCGAAAACGCCGACGATGGAGGCGATGTTCACGATCGAACCGCCCCGCTGTTTCAGCATCGCCGGAATCAGGTGTTTCGTGAACAAAAAAGCGCCCTTCAGATTCACATCCAACACCAGATCCCAATCTTGTTCACTCATCCGCACCAGCAGATTGTCGCGCGTGATACCCGCATTGTTCACCAAGATGTCCACGCGGCCAAAATCGCCGACGATCCTCGCGCACGCCTCGGCGACCTGCGCCCCGTCCGCCACATTCACAGCATAAGCCCGCGCCGCGACCCCAAGCGGGGCGATTTCTCTTACAACCTTTTCGGCGCCATCCAGCAATACATCGCACACGGCCACCGATGCGCCCTCGCCAGCCAGACGTCGCACCGTCGCCTCCCCAATGCCACGGCCACCCCCGGTAACGACGGCCACCTTCTTCTCGAGAAGTTTTTCCATGACGGTCTCTGTAGCGACACGCCTATTGGGTGTCAATACCAATATCACGTCCTGGCGATAACAAGTGATATGACCGCTGGGAATAACAAATGAAATGTCCGCTCAGGCGGGATAAGGACTTCCCCCCAACCAAAGGAGGTCCGAGGGACGGATCTCCGACGCCTGCCGTGGAGCGAGCCATGAAAGTGCAACAAGTGATCCTCAAAGCGATCCGCGGACAATTACAATGGTGGCAGGCCGCCGAGATCCTCGGCGTCTCCTGCCGCACGACGCGCCGCTGGAAACACCGCTACCAACCGCGCGACTACGATGGGCGGTTCGACCGGCGTCGTCGCCGCCC